>ERZ507021.31-NODE-31-length-143841-cov-8.37506_pt1 | contig 143841 bp, 135 predicted proteins | sample MGYA00512877_ERZ507021 | MGnify/ENA metagenome assembly ERZ507021 | reverse complement strand
CGGTTTTGGGTTTTTGTCTTGCCGTCCTTATCCCCTAGCTTCTGGTCGCCTGAGCCCGTTTACGCGGGAGCTGAGCTGATAAGTTGTACGTTGTACGCCTCCGCAAACTGCGGCAAAATTGGGCCGGCGAGGCGTAGCCAGCTGTGACGGCGCTTGCTACGCATTGGCACTACACTCACTAAAATTCAGACGCTTTGCTCTGTCCGCACCTTACCCAAGCAAAAATGCCAGAGCAGCTACCTCTTCGGTAATTGCTCTGGCAATCAATTCTCAATTTCAATTAATTTGACGCGGGATCGTATTCTGCTGCTCTGGCACGGCTTGGCTCCAGGCCACTGCCCGCAAGCGCTGGCCGAGGAAGAAAGCGGCAAGGCTGGCGGCGGTAAGGGAGTCGATGACGTTACCGGTCATGAAGGCACTGGCGAAGAATAGGGCCATGCCTAACAGGTAGCTGAAGTTCAGGAAGTTGAACTGACCGGGCGTACGGAAGAAGCGCCAGGCCAGCCACAGGCAGGCGATGATGAACGGCAGTTGGAAGATCAGCAGTCCGAGAATGCCTAGGGTATAGAACTGGTTCAGGAAGTCCCGTTCATAATTGAAGATGAAGTAAGTCATCCGGGTATAGGAGATCCCAAAGAGCAGCCGGATCGGCTTGGACATTTCCCGGGCAATAATGTTCACGTTGAATTTCTCCACTTGCCGGTAGTTGATCTGTTGGCCGCCGGGCCAATTCATTAGTTGGAACCAGTCTGCTGGGTAATGTTCCCAGGGGTTGGTGGCGGAGACGACATTGCCATACGTGGTCACGATGTTCAGCTGAGTGGCGACGAAATTGTGCTGCAAGCGCTGGGCGTCCTGCGGGTCATCTTTTATCGCCCGCTTGATCTGGTTCATCACCGGATTCTGGGACTTGCGCTGGGTAGTCGTCCGGGTCTCAGCGGCGGTGTTGGACCCGCCACGGGCCACGGCCGGCGAATAGGGGTAGAGGAAGCCGAAGACCAACATGCTGATGGTCACAAAGGACAGCAGCCCGGCATCCTGCTTACGGAAGTGCAGCTTATCGAAGAACAAGGCGGCACCGGTCACCAAAATCAGGGAAGCAAGAAAACCGATAATCGCTGTTCGGGTCCCAATCATTAACGACGCCAGCAACTGCACAGCCACAAAACAGTATTTCCACCAACGGGGCTGATTAATCAGATAGTAGATCATCAAAGCCGAAAACAGAGCCAGAATGGCCGAGGTGGTATTGGCAAACAGAAAGAACCCGTCCGAGGCCAGCCGGGTATAGCCCAGCGGATTGACCGCGTTAAACCAATCGAAGATGTTGCCTTGGATCGACTCGGCCTTGTTGTAAGACGCGACGGCGATTTCCAGCAAATTGCTGAGAACAATGGTGCCGCTGAACAACAGGCCCACGACCCAGGTGATCCATTCCATAGTTTTCTCATAGACCGGCACCCGATAACTGATAATCAGGATCAAAATCGGGAAAAGGACCCGGATCACGTAGCCCAGTTCAGTGCTGATACTGTAATGGAATCCGTCGGTGACGCCAGCTAAAGCATGCCGCGTGAGGAATACGTGCAGGCCCAAATAACCCACGACCAGAACACCATAGGCAAAGAGCCCCCAGCCAAATTTATCCTTGCGCTCCATCCAAAGGAAGAGCAGGACCATGGCCAGCGTCCAGATCACCCGCACAAATGTCGGAATCGTCACGGGGCCAAGGGTCGCCAAGCGGCCCTGATAGAAATAGATAATTTCCATGAAGGGTTGGATCAGAATATAGGCGATGAGCGCCCAATGGAGAATTTTACGTACGTTCACAATGCGCCCGCCTTTCTAATACCCATACTGAGAGAAGCTATCGCCAGGATAATACCGGCTCAGGGCCAAATCGCCGTGAATCTGGAACTGGCCGGTGACCGGGGCGCCAGTGATAGCCGCCACGGCCGTCAGGGTCACCGTATAGCGGCGCAAGCCCGTGAGGTTTGTACTCTCCGGGGCCAGGGTGTATTGCACCTTGCTGCTGATGTCCTGACCGTCCTGGGTGAGTTTCAATTCGGCCAAAGTTGGTTCGGCCTGATAGGCCAACACATGGAAGCTCAAAATTCGCTCGCCCGCCCGGTAATTTGGCTTTTTCCAGTTCAAAGAATCCGCCGCTTCAGCTCGAATCGTGGCCGACTGCATCCCCGGAGTCGGCTGAGACCGTTCTGTGCTAATGGTAACGGGAACGGTCGTCCCTGCGGCCGGCTTCAGCTGGGTAAAATCATTGCGTTTGGTTTTCTTCTTATTCGGTTTGTAGGCATAATCCACCATGATACCGATTTCTTTCGACGTCCGACTGTCGCCGATGATGCCGAAATTATTGCCGGTATAGCGGACATCGGTCTGCGCAGTATGCAGTGTGATCTTCGTGGAACCGCCCAGCATCCGGGCCGGGAACGGCAGCTGGATTTTGATCAGATCGCCGCTGCGCAGGTTGGCTGGAATATGCACTTCGCTGGTGAACAAAATCGGATTGACGGTCGCCGCAAAGATGCGGTAGCCCACCGCCGGATGCTTCTTGTTCTTCACTTTTTTAAAACTCAGATCCGGTTTCAGCAAAGCATTGCCGTCACTGGTCAGCACCGTGAGATTGCCGGTGGGGAAACGATAGGCATTCTTCTGCTTCAAGGTCGTATAAATGTGATTGCGGGCACTGTTGCTATTGTGGGTGGCCGCCAACCGGCCGGCTTTGAGCATGACTAAGAAGCCTACGCCCAACACCGCCATGGCCGCAACGGCGATACCCAACCGTTTCATGAATAATTTCACTACGATTCTCCTCGGCTAGTTTTGCTTTTTTCGGCATATCTTGATGAGGGTATGCCCTCTTAATAGCATACCCTCATGATAGTATACCCTCTTAATAGCATGACATTATGATTCTATCAACGCCACCGGCCTGGCGCAAGTTAAGCGGTATTCCCACGCGTAGCAAAAACAGCCCCGAACCGGTTGGTTCAGAGCTGTCCTTTAAGATTTCTTAACGCTTAATCCGCCGCAGCAGCGACCGGAGCGGCCTGTTGATTCTTGGCCGGATCTGGAATGAACTGGGGAATCGTGTCATCGATGAAGAAGACCTTATACCATACCAGGAAGGTATAGATGACCCATACCTTGCGGCGGCCGTCGATCTTGCCTTGGTAGTTGTCATCGATCAGCTGCAAGATGGCGTCTTGATCAAAGAATTCTTTGACCCAATCCTGAGCAAAGAGATTGCGAACTTCCTTGTAGAACTTCTCGGTCCGCAACCAAGCGGCAACGGGTACCGGGAAGCCGAGCTTGGGCCGGCTGGCCCATTCATTGGGTAAGTGACGGTTAGCGGCTTCGCGCATGGCATACTTGGAGTCCTTGCTGTTCAGCAGGTACTTCGTGGGAATGCCGGCAGCCACCTTGGCCACTTCTTTATCCAGGAACGGCACCCGCAGCTCCATCGAATTGGCCATGCTCAGCTTATCGGCCTTAAGTAAAATGTCGCCGGCCATGAATTGGTGCAGGTCCAAATACTGCATCTTCTTCACGTCATCGGTGTAAGAACGCACCCGTTTGTACTTATCCATGACCACATCATGCACTGGTTCGCTCTGCCGGAACGCCGGCTGCAGCAGCTTGTCGGACTCGTTTTCGTTGAAGATCCGAGCTTGGCCGATGAAGAATTCTTCAGCTGGGGCAGTCGCTGTGTACAATTGCAGGCGGCCGTGGAAGTTCGGCATTTTCTTCAAGCTATGGGCCAGCTTGGTCTTCACACCCTTAGGCAGGCGGCGCAAACCGTCGGAGAAGGCCCGGATGATGTGAGACTTGGAGTGGAACCCGTAGTCAGCATAGCCGGCAAACAACTCATCAGCGCCCTCCCCGGACAAAATGACAGTGACGTCCTTGGACGCCAGCTTCGTCAGGAAGTACAGCGGCACGCAGGACGGATTGCCATCGGGCTCATCCAGATGATATTGGATCAGCGGGAAGTTGTTGAATGCCTCCTGGGCAGTCACCACGTCAGAGGTATTCTCCAAACCCAGCTTGTCTGCCAATTCCTTGGCAGCCGTCCCTTCATGGTATTTCTTGTCGTCGAAGCCGATGGAATACGTGTGCTCCGGCCGTAACAAGCTCGTGATGTAACTGGAATCGACCCCGCTGGACAGCAGTGAACCAACCGGTACATCAGAGATCCGATGGGCTTCCACGGATTCTTGGATGGACTTGTCAATGGCATCAATGGTGTCATTCAGGCTCAGACTGTTCGCCTTGAATTCCATATCCCAATATTTCTTGATGTTCAAGTCGCCATCATGGTATGTGAAATAATGGCCTTCCGGGATGCGGTAAACATTTTTGAAGAACGTTTCATCCAAGCCGGAATACTGGAACGTCAGGTACGGCTTGAGGGCTTTCTTATTTAATTCCTTCTTGAAATTCGGGTGCTTCAAAAACGCCTTGATTTCGCTGCCGACCATGAAGGTATCGCCGTCTTTATAATAGTACATGGGTTTGATGCCGAAAAAATCCCGGGCCCCGTAAAGGGTCTTGTTGTTGTCGTCCCAAATCAGGAAAGCAAACATCCCCCGGATTTTCTTCAATAACCCTTCCATGCCATATTCTTCATACCCATGGAGCAGGACTTCAGTATCAGAATGGGTGGTAAAAATATGGCCAGCCGCGATCAGGTCCTTGCGGATGCTGGCGTAGTTATATATTTCACCATTGAAGATGATCACCCGGCTGCGATCTTCGTTATAGATCGGCTGGGTGCCCCCCTTTAAGTCAATGATACTCAGGCGGCGGAAGCCGAGCGCCATCTGGTCGTTGATGTATTCCCCAGAGGAGTTTGGCCCCCGGTGTTTGATCATTTCCATCATGTCCTCGATGACCGGTTTCTTATCAAGGACGGTTTTATCGACAAAGCCGACGATTCCGCACATTTGGCAAAACTCCTTAATATATTCTTAAACTATCCCAATAACAATTTTTCGACTACCTACAAATTATAAGGACACTTGGTCTGATGTCAATCAGGAACCCTCTCAGCCCACTTTAAGCTTCAGGAAACCACATGGCAAATTGGCGCAAGGGGGTAGCTGCGCCATAGCCCAGCACGGACAGCTGGCGGTTGGCCGGGTCGGCGACCAGCGTGTAGCCGGCATATTCACTGGGCTGGCCGTACTGCCGGTCCCAGCGGGCATTATACCCCGTGGTCAACTGGTGGCCGCGACCGCTGATGGCCGCACAATTCAGCAGCAAATAGCGAATATCGTGGTCCAAGAAAGTCTGTTCAATATGCCGGTGGCCGCAAACATAGGCGGTGATCCGGGCGTTGCGGATATGGGTGAAGTCAAAGGGCAGCGTGATTTGAAAATCCGGATTCTTGGCGTGATTGTCGATGTGCCCCTGGGCATGGAGATTGAACGCCCGGAACAGTTCGTGGACGGTCGGCCCGTTGTAATGCAGGCCATTTTGGTGGTTGGCTTTCAGCAGATTGCCGTGACCGCAAACAATGATTGCCCGATCGTCAGACATTTGCAGAATCTGAATGATCTCGGCCAGTTGCGCTTCACGCACCGCCAGATTGAGTTTCACATCATATTGTTTAATGCCAAAACGATTCAAGCGGTAAGGAATGTCGCTGGTATTGATGAACAAAAAACGCACCGGCCCCACGTCCAGCCAGGCGACTCCATGGCGCTGACTGAAGCGCTGGAGTTGGGGTTGCCGGTAATCGGCGCGAAAAACAATGTCCGCAAAAGTATTCTGCTGAAAACTCGCCCGGCGCGCGACTTGGTGCTCGTCAAACTTATCGTTATCGTCGTGGTTGCCTTTGGCGATGTAGAACGGCTTGCCCAAGTTCTGGTCCATGGCGGCAACAATGTCTTGCAGGTGCTGACGGGACATGTCCGGAGCTTCGCTGCCGTCAATCAAATCACCGAGATGGGCATAGGCGTCCACCCCCGGCTGGCTGGCCACGTCCGCGACGAATTCCTTGGTGTGCTGCAAACCGTTAACCCCATACAGAGTGGCGCTGAAGCCGGCTTTGTAGTGGGTGTCGGTAATCACGGCCAAGCTTGCTGTCTCTCCTGGCCGAGTAAGCTGGCTCAACTGGTTTTGGAATGGAACCAGTGCCTTAGCCACCCACGCACGCGGGGTCGTATCCAAATTAGGGGCTGGCGCCTGCTGCTTTTTGTTCAAGAATGCCATCATGACGCTCCTTCCTCGTTTTCTTAATTCTATCACGGTCAACCAAAAAAGCCCTGACCTCTGCCAGAGCTTTCTGAAAAAAGATAGATTTAAATGTTACCCAATCCGCCCCCGCAAAATAGCATGGGCGACTTCCTTGTCCTTGAAGCCATCGTCGCCTTGGACGAAGACGTGGCCGCCATAACCCAGAACAACCACGGCAATGTCGTTCAGCAGGTTATTGGCGCGGGCTTCTTCGCTCTCGCGATCAACCGTGTGATCAAAGCCGATGGCACCGTGGGCCGATGCGCCGCGCTTAACCACCAGCGTGTCGATCCGGCCTTCGACTGCCGCCCGGGCGATGTCCGGCGTGGCAGAGCTGTAACGGTTGCCGGAACGGGCGTCGTCCAGAGCCTTTTGCAACTGGCCCTTGGCCATGGTCCGCAACTCCTGTTCCAAGTCGACGGCAATGTCATGCAGCACATCCTTGGTCAGCTTAGGCGGCATCTTCGCCACCCGCGGCTGATCCATCAGGACCCCGCTCTTGGAAATCTTGCGGTATTCGCCTTGGACTTCATCAACGGCCATTAAGATAACCCGGGCATGGGTCGGTACCGAAATGTTGGCCCGAACCCAGTCGTCAACCATCTTGAAGTAGCGTTCCTCATCGGCCCGATCGGCTTCTTCCTTAGGATCCCGGCCATGGAAGACGGAACTGCCTTTGGTGCCGCTGGACCGCTGCAAGTCGCTGCCGTTCTTCAGCTCCGTGCCAATGGCCGCAGAGCGCTTAGTCGGCGCCTTGTCCGGCAAGTCCACTTCAGTGACATCGTGGCCATGAACGGAGAATACCCGGAAACTTTCTTTCTCCAAAGCCAACAGGTCGTAATTAATATTGTATTGATCATTCTCAATGATTGGTAAAACGTACAGGTTCTCAGTGATCTTCACTTCCGGATTCAACGGCAGGCGCATGAAGTATTGATACACGCGATCCGGTCCGGCAATGATGGCCATACTCGTATTAGTCCCACTAATGAGCTGGCGCTCAGCCAGGATCAAGGCAAACTTCTCACCATACGGACGCCATTCGGCATCTGGGAAGCGCTCGCCGAACTCGGTCTGGGCTTGGGAGACCAAGCTCTTGAACTGGGCCCGATCCTTCTCCATGGTGACATCTTCTGGATGCACCGGCATGAACAGTGAAACAAATGGGCCATGCACGCCTACATCTTGCACAAGTGCTTGCAGATCATCACGTAAACTCATAAAACCGCCCCTATCTATCACTTTTTTTGGGGAGCATCTGGTACTGCTTCCAATACCAGCATAACAGGTTTCACGCCGAGTGGCGAACGTTTTGACTGGGAAAATGGAGATTTCTGATCATTCAATCACTTGGTGGATCAACTCTGGCGCGCTGGCTGCATCCCCGATGTGGATTGCGCCGGTAACCATATCCACAACATCCTGCCGCTGGGGTTCTTCGGCATAAATCGTGGCCAATAATTCACCATTCGCCACCGAGTCGCCGATTTTTTTGTGGAGCATCAAGCCGACCGCCGGATCCACGACGTCGCCCTTCTTTTGGCGGCCGCCGCCCAGGATCATGCTGGCGATTCCCAGCTGGTCGGTATCCATCCCGGTGACCACCCCGGCCTGGCCGCTCAGCACCTGAATCGCGTGCTTGGCCTGGGGCAGTTTAGTGGGATCGTCCACCACACTGGCGTCGCCGTGCTGGGCGGTGATCATTTCCTTAAATTTGGCGAGTGCGCTGCCGTCAGCCAACCTGGCTTCCAGGATATGCCGGGCACCGCTCAAATCATCGGCCAATTCTGCCTGCATGAGCATATAACTGCCCAAGGTCAGGGTCAGTTCCCGGACATCCGCCGGCCCTTGATTGTTCAAAATATCGATGGACTCAACGATTTCCAGCGCATTGCCAATGGCATAACCCAGCGGCTGAGACATATCCGTGATCAGCGCAATGATCTTGATGCCGGCCAAATGACCGATACGCACCAAGGCCTGGGCTAACGCTGCCGCCCGCGCTTCCGTCTTCATGAACGCCCCGTTGCCGGTCTTCACGTCGAGGACCAGGCCGTCGGTGCCGGACGCCAATTTCTTACTCATGATGGAACTGCTGATCAGCGGAATGGCCTCCACCGTTGCGGTCACGTCCCGCAGTGCATAAATCTTCTTATCCGCCGGCGCCAGGTTGCCCGTGGCACTGGTGATGGCCGTACCGATCTGGGTGACTTCGTTGATGAAGTCGGCCTCACTCAGGTCCACGTCAAATCCCGGAATGGCTTCCAGCTTGTCCAGTGTACCACCGGTGTGGCCCAGACCGCGGCCGGAAATCATCGGATTCTTTGCGCCGGCCGCCGCCACTAAAGGCGCCAACGGAATAGAAATCTTATCCCCCACGCCGCCGGTGGAGTGCTTATCGACCTTGATTCCCGGAATCGTGCTGAGGTCCAGCACATCCCCGGAATGCAGCATTGCGTCCGTTAAATAGCCAATCTCCACGGCCGTCATATCTTTGAAGTAAATCGCCATGAGCAGCGCGCTCATTTGGTAGTCCGGAATGTCCCCCCGGGTGTAGCCGGTGATTACAAAATCGATCTGCTCCTTCGTTAATGCCAAGCCATCCCGTTTGGCCTGGATAATGTCCACCATACGCATGATTTTTCCCCTTTTCTCTATCGAACTCTGCTGACTTCAGTATATCATCTCTCCGCAGTGGGAAAAGATTACGTCTTGCACAAAAAAGTACGTTCTTGAAAACGGGTCGGCAACGGCATTTACTCTTCAATTAGTATTTTTTGAGTGTTATATAAATATAGTTATAATAATTTCATCACTATGAATGCCTTTTCCGTGCTATACTAAAGGCACAAAAATCAGGGGAGGAAGATAGAAATGTTAGGAGGACGTATTTCACACCATAATTCCCACTATATTTCCCACTTATTAGGATCATTATTGTTATCTTTTATGCTACTGGTTGGTTGGTCTGGCAACGCTAATAAAGCGGTAGCATTCGCCGCTGACCCGAATTCGGCAAGCCCTATTGTAGCCGATCCTGCTCACACGCAGGACTTTTTTGCTGCATTTGGTGATGCTTCCGTCCAACGGGGAGCGGATGGCAGCTGGTCACAAGTAGTTTTGACTCCTGCGCAAGTCAACAAGGCTGGGGCAGTGACATTGAATAACCGGCTGGATTTCAGCAAAGACTTCACGCTGAAGTACTCAATGCTGCTAGGCAATGGGAAAGGCGACGGGATTTCCTTTGGCTTGTATCCGGGTCAAATTGGGGCAGTTGGCATGTTCGGGGGTAATGTCGGCTTAAGCGGGCTACCCTATGTTTTGGGCTTCAAAATGGATACTTATACCAACTCCGCGAGTAACCGTATTACTGGTCAGACTTTGAGCGACTTCAAAAAATTCGTTGATTATTACACCTCCACTACTTTTTTTCCTAACCCTAACGTTAAACCACTCAGGGATACTGTAGCTTACGCCGATGCGTTGCGAAAAGCCAACACCCCCGGCGCCGTTTGGGGAGATGTTGATAATGGGGACGGTCATAATTGGCAAGCCCCTTTTGGCTCGTTCCTAGAAACGAACGAAGAGGGCTTTTTAAAGATTATGACCAGCAACAGTAAACACTATTTCTTCAAAGGTGCAATTAAGGGCCAGGTGGACAACGGTCCTACTGTGCTCAATACAAACGGCGATGACTTCACTGATAATCAGTGGCATGGTGTACAGATAACTTACAGAGTCGACAGCACTTCAAAAATTGCGAGAATGCAAATTAGTTTATTCAAAAATCCAAATTACACAGGCACACCACACACTTGGAGTGCAACTTTGGATGTGAACGATATTATGGCACAAACCAACAGTAAACCTTATTTTGCTCTCAATATTGCCGGTTCTAATGGGTCCTCAACGGCTAATCAGGCTATCAGGAATCTCTATGCAGAATACACACCTGAACCAGGGGCCTTTACGACGCGCTTCGTGGACGAAAACGGAACAACGATCAAGAATGCTATTAACCAGGGCGGTTCCGATGATTTAGTGACGAGCGGCACCAAATTTACTGTTGACATCCCGGGAAAATACACGCGTACCGAAGAGGCCTTAAAGGGTAATTACAAATTTGATTACGCTACTCTGGAGACCTATGACGGCTCCCCAATCATTCTAAAAGAGAGAGTTGACCCCGACAAAAAAGGTGATGACTATACGTACACGACTAGTTATAAAGCCCCCTATCGGCGGCTCAATGTGTACTATAAAAAGATCGACTCATATCCCACGGTGGCGGCGAGTATCGCGGCTGGGCAGAAAAGCGTTGCGAACGATACGGACACATTGGTCGTCGACCAGCCGAACACGCCGATTACGTATGAGTATACACTGGCTCTGCCGAAGACTGCTCCGGATCCTTGGAACAAGGTCACCGTACAGACCACGTTGCCGAGTGGTTTACTGCCAACGACAACCACTGCCACGGATCAAAACGGCAGCGCAATCTCGAGTGTCGTCAGTCACGAAAATGACGGCCGTACTAAGGTAACGCTTGGCCCAATTGATCTGTACGGCACCGCGTCGGACCAGCCCAACTCAGTCAAAATCAAGCTGGCTCTTAACCCCATTGCCCCATTGACGGGAACAATTGAAACAACGGCTCAGGATACGTATAAGCAGGATATATCAACAACCCCGCAACCGCCAACCAGTTATTGGGAAACCCAACCGGCCAAAACGATCAGACACTTAGAAGTTAGCGGCACTCAGACAATTGCTCAAGAGCGCATTGAGATGAATGGCCGCACAGAGAATCGTGTTGTCTTTAAAAATAGCCAGCTTCATCTGCCGGCCGGGGTAACTCAGGTGGACACCGCTGAACGGTTTCAGTTACCCGACGGACTGCTGTCTAACGACATCACCATCACCAGAACGACTGTCGCCAATTTGCTGCCGACAGTATCGGCTGAGCTCACTGCCAGCGGCCAAAAGAAACTGACCGGCAACGATTCAGTGCATGTGGGCGTGCTGTATTCTGGAAAAGATGCTAAGGGGATTACCTACTGGTGGGTGGTCGATTACGTTCTGTACGAGCCGCTTAACGTTTGGATGCCAAGCCAAGAATTGGCCCAGTCAGTGGCTAAGCAACTTAAAATTACCAGTGATACAGTACTTCAAAAATCAATGATGAAGAATCTTCAGTCGTTTACCGATACTGCCTCAAAGTGGACGATCGCCCAGGATCCCACCGGCCTAGAATACGCAACCAGCTTGCAAACTTTCGATGCTCCTGGCACAAACGATGCCGCCGAGCAGGTCAAAGACAGTTTCCGCCGCCTGATTACCACGTTCGCCACTGATCGCGGCCAGGCCGGTACCCCGGCCAAAACGTTAACGAACCTCACTTTGTCCAACTATCCCAAAGAGGTGTTTGTCCCCAGCGGACCGGCGACCGATAAGCCAATCGCGTTGCCAGAGTTACCGGTGCTGACGACCCTCACCACCACCCAGGATGGGCTGAAGTCTGTACAGCTGACTGATTCAACGGTCAGCGACCTCGCCGCTTTTCTGAACCAGCCGGCCGCACCCAATTTAGAAAAGCTGGACATTAGCAACAAAGAACCAGCAGACGAAAATCCCAATCCAAATCAGATTCCCAACATGCTTGTTGGGCCGGGTACCATCAGGGAAATCGACCAAACTAACATGATTGGGCCTAGCGTCGCACTAACGCTTGTGATGGATGATAAGAACGACCCGAGCAAACTCACGATTACATCCCCAAATGGCGAAGATTTACGCGCTAGCCTGAAGACACTAGCCCTAAACTCTGGCTCAACCGACTCATTCAGCGCCGCGGATGTGGCCAACACAAACGTTGCTTTCTTTGATCAAGGTAGGAGTGCAGACGCCAGCTTGACAGGTTTAATCGACACGCAGCACCCGGGGCAGTTGAACATCGATTATCAGAGATATTTGGAACTCACCAAGAGTACAACCGGCTACTTACGCTTCAGTTACCCGAAAGACAATGCCACCTATTCTCTGTGGATACCCACCACGATCAAAGGACAAACCGGCATCGCGGTCTCGGGGGACCTCAACTTCGGCACCCGTCGGCTCGCTGCTGGGGACTACCCGAATGATGGGCGCAATGATATCACTGGGACACAGTCCTCGGAAGGTGCCAAACCAATCACGATCACGACCGTGTACAATCCAAATCCAAAGTCCCAAGTCACTGTGCAAGTGACTCCGTTTGCAGCGGGATCCTCGACCGTCAACACGTTCATCCTCCGGTTAGGCAGCCACGACATCCCTGCGATTGGCGAAGGTGGCAGTACTGTCCTCCCTGAATTAACCAACGACAAGGGATTGGTGGACACCCAGGACTACACCGCCATACTGCATGTGCCCAATACCACGGGCATCCTCTCGGGTCAGAAATATGAAGCAACGGTCAAATACACGCTCACCGACGGTCTATAAACGTGAAATATCCCCCGCCCCGTGTTATAGTTGTGCACAAACATGCAAGGGGGTCCCAACTGTGTCTGGCTTCAATGAAACCATTGCCCATCAATTACCAAAAGTTGAATTACACTGTCATCTCGACGGATCGATTTCGATTCCAACGATTCGGGAAATTGCGGACATGCAGCATATCCCAATCCCGGCCACGGACGCGGAACTGGCGGAGAAAGTCATTGCGCCGGCTAATGTCCAATCCCTGGGCGAGTATTTGGAACGGTTCGATTTCATCGGCCCGTTGCTCCAAGTGCCCGAGGCGCTGACTTTGGCGGCCTTCGATGTGGCTGCCCAAGCAGCCCGGGAAAATGTCCGTTACTTGGAGGTCCGTTTTGCCCCGACCCTGTCCACCGACAAGAGCATGACCGAGGCGGATACGATCATCGCCGTAGCCAAAGGGCTGGAACGAGCGAAAACCGAACTGGGCATCACCACCCGGATTCTGGTCTGCGGCATGCGTCAGCAGCCGATTGACCGGGCCATTGCGGCTTTCACCGCGGCCAACAGCTTGCGGGACCGGGGCGTGGTCGGGGTGGACTTTGCCGGCGACGAAGCCCATTTTCCGCCGCGGACGATGCAGCCGGCCGTTGACTACGCCACTGCCCATCAGATTCCATTGACGTTCCATGCCGGCGAATGCGGCTGTGTGGAGAATGTCGTGGAGGCCATCAAGCTGGGGGCGAAGCGGATTGGCCACGGCACGGCGATCCATGGTCACGCCGATGCGCTGGCCCTAGCGCACGCGCAAAATACCCTGTTCGAGATCTGTCTGACGTCGAACCTGCAAACCAGGGCGGCAGTGGACATCACCCATTTCCATTACCGGGATCTGGTGGCGGCGGATGTGCCTTTTAACATCAGTACTGACAACCGCACAGTATCGCACACCAACCTGACCCGGGAATACATGCTGTTCCATCAAGAGTTTGGCCTGGAAGCTGCTGATTTCCAACGCAGCAATCTGATTTCCATGGCCCATGCTTTCGCGGACCAAGCCACGGTCGATGCAGTGACCAAAGAATTGAAAGCAGACTATGCCCAGCTGGCATTGACCTCCCGTTAACCGGATGGGCTCATGCTAAAAGACCGCCGAGAAAATCCAATGTTGGACTTTCTCGGCGGCCTTTCTCATTTCTATAATTAAACCGTGGCGGTCTGCTGCTGCCAATCGGCCAGCGTTTTGGCCGACAGGGCAATGGAAACAACGGCGTCGCTCTTGACGTTGTCCGCGAACAAATCGAAGCCATGGACCCCGGCGACGGCACCCAGCACTTCCAGTGCATACATCAAGATCTGACAATCCCGGCGCGGCGCGTAACCGTCCTGGTAAACGTCCTCGTGGTTGTAGGTGAAGCGGATCTGATTCTCCGGCAGGGTGCCGTCTACGTGGTTCACCATCAGCCGATCGTGTACTTCACCGACTAAGGCTTTGCCGCCATCCAGATCCAGGTCATGGCTGGAGCCGTCCTCGTAATACTTTTCCTGGGTCATCTCCAAATAAGTCGCCACCGGCCGCGGCAGGACCTTCAGGGCATCTAATAACGCGTAAATTTTGTCTGTATCTAGCGCCGTGTTCTTACCCACGATATCGTCCACATGGGCTTCCAGCCAGTCAGCCATTTCACTGATTGCAGTTGCTTCCATTCGTTATCCACTCCTCGTTACACTTTCTTAAAAACCATTATACCGCAACCGACTCCTTGCTGCCCCCGGGATAAAAGTGTAAGCGAACTTTACATCCCGTTCTTGAAAACTAGCGTTATTTTACATTCTGGTTACATCCGGGTAGCTTTTTCATCCGGCCCACGCTACGCCCACGGGGCCACAGCATAATTCCGTCATATTTTACAACTGTATTTTGCAATCTTTCTTCTTGCTTCCATCACTGGTAACTTATAAAATATAAGTGGATAGAGAAATGACGAGGCATGTTACCGGAAAGGAAGCGGTCCCTATGCCAACTGTGAATAATAGAATATTGCCCATCGTGGATTATCGCGGCCGTCCTCTCAATTTGCAGCCCTACGTCACCTACACGATGCACTTAAAGAATGGGTACATCGTTGCCCTGACCGCCGACCAGCGGGTCGAGCGGGTTCCGAATCTGCTGAACGGTACCACTTACTAAGCCAAGTATAAAACAGCGTTGGTTCTGATTTTCATCAGAGACCAGCGCTGTTATTTTCTGTATTCAGATCATGGTTTCGCCATCCGCCGTTCCCGGTGCAGCGGTGCTGCCGCCGGCTGCAGACTCGGCGGGACTGGCGCGGTACGCGCAGCGGCTTGAGCCATTTGCACATTGCGCTGGGGCAGAAACGACATGCCCACCACCGTCATGATGATCAGTAAAATGCCCAACAATTCGGCAATGCTGAAGTGCCGGTTAAACATCACCACGGAAAGGATTGCCGCGCCGAGGGGTTCGAAGGAATCCAGGACACTGACCACCGTGGCATTGGTAAAACGCAGACTGCCCAAGTACATCGCATAGGCAATCACTGTCCCAAAAATCAGGATAAAGAGATAGGCCAGCAAGCCCGGCGTGCTGAGATGCGGGATCCATTCCTGAGCCGGCACGGTCGGGGCCATGGCGATGCCGCCAATGAGCATGGACCAGCCCACCGTGGAAATCGCGCCGAACTCGCGGATCAAGTTCCGCGGCCCCAGGGTATACACCGCTGCCGCGAAGGCGGCGGCAATCCCCCAGAACAAGCCCACGGGCGTCACAGCCAAATGGCCGATGTGCCCCCGCGTGACGATCAAGTAGGTCCCCAGAATCGCCAAGACCACAGCACTCATGTCAATACGAGACGGCAATTTGTGTTCGGCAAAAGCCAAATACACGACTACCAGAATAGGCGACATGAACTGGAGAATCGTCGCGGTGGCCGCGTCAGACACGGCAATGGCCTGGTAGTAAATAAACTGCATGGACACCATGCCGACAGCGGTGAAAGCCAGCAAAGCGAGAATCGTGTGCCAGTTGCGCCAAATGCCGAGCATCTTGTCTTTCTGGGTCAAAAAGCCCCCAGCGACGACGATGATGCCAGCCAGAATCATCTTCGATGCAATGAGCCAGTGCACAGACACATGGTCCGTGGCAAACAATAACTGCGACATCGGGCCGGAAACACCCCACATCATGGCGGCGGCTCCGGCTAATAAAATCCCATATTGACTTTTCTTCATGATTTTCCCTGATTACTTCGGCGTTCTCGCCGCTTCTTTCTTCGCTGCGCGGGCTTCATCCTGGGCCTTGGCATAGCCGGACTTGACGACCAGGACGTCGCATAACGCATGACGATTGACATATTCCGTGACGGAACCGACCAGCAGCCGTTCGACGGCGTTCAAACCGGTGGCGCCAATCATGATCAGGTCATTGTGGTGATCCTCCAAGAAGTCCTTGGCAATGACCGTCTTGGGGTTGCCGAACCGCACGTGGATCGCGACGTCGGTGAACCCGTCCTCTTCTTTCAGCTTATCTGCAATATTCTGTAAGTAATTTTGCGCATCCTCGGACAATTGATAGATCGTATCTTCGGTGATCATACCGCCGTAGCTGCCAACGAATTGCTTCGTATCCAGTACGTGCAGGAGATCGACATGGGCATGGTTCAGCTGGGCAACGGCCACGGCTTTATTGAGCGCCCGCTCGGACTCTGCAGAACCGTCCAAGGGGACTAAAATGTTGTGATATTCTTGTGCCATTTTTCTCCCATCCTTTCCAACTTCACTTTAGCATAGAACACCGGTAAAAGGGGCGCAAGCAGTTTATTTTTCTGCCATTTGGCGGCACTGCTCAAAGCGGGTCACGAGTTCACTGCCGGCAACCTTCAATCCGCGCCGCCAGACCCCGCTGCGCTCACTGCCCATCAAGCCGGTGACCCGGGTCAAATAGATATCGGCAAACAGCTCGCTGAGGCCGGGATCCGGCGTGTGGTCGGGCTGCAGGGCCAGCACGATCGGCACCTGATGGGCCTGGGCGACCCGGGCCAGCGGCACCACGCCGCTCATCAAGCCCATCACCGGCGTTAAGACCGGCGCCGCGGTGATCACCAAATCAGCTTGGGCCAGCACCGGCATAAAGCCGACCTGTTCCCCCAGCCAGGGGGCAAAATCCACCGGCTGACGGGCACCAACGGCCAGCAGGGCGCCGCCGATCCCGCCGCCTGCACCGCTTCCCGGTACATCCCGAATGGGGATATGACAAGTATCAGCCAACAACTGCTGAGCCGCCGCCAATTGCCGATTCAGTTCCCTTTGCTGGGCCGCGGTGAAATGATGATGCGCCGCCAATAACCCGACAAAGCCCTGCTTTCCGGTATACGTAAAGTAATTGTCGGTCATGATCGTGAGATCCACTTTGCGCAGCAAAAGCGCTGGCCGGCTGGCGTCGATGCCCTGCATCACCAATAACGGATTGCGGCCGCTGCCCACGTCTTGGCCCTGATCATCACCGATCACGGCCCCCAGCGCCTGCAGCATGCCGATCCCGCCGTCGCAAATCATGCGCTTGCCGATAATTAAGACAATATGCGGCATGCCAGCAATCATCAAATGTAGCAGCGCCTCGCCCAAGCCAAAACTGGTGGCATTATATACTTCGTCGGCCGTCCCCTCATTGAGCCCCGGAAACAACCAATCCGTCTCCACATAGGCCGTCCGCTGACTGCCTTCCCCCACTACTAAATAGGTTAAGCGGGTGGGCTGCCAAAACGCATCCACCACCGGGGTCTCCTGAAATTCACCGCCCAGGGCTCGCTGCAGTGCATGCAATGTCCGCCCTGCCGGCGGGAACGCCCAAACATCCACTTCCGCTAATGGTGCTGCCGTTTGCACCCCATCCGCCAGCAATTGACTCGTCATCACCCCGTCAATCGTCTTGGCAAACGCATCCGCTGCCACAATAATTCGCACTGCCGTCACATCCCCCTATTCCACCCACTCAGAAATAACTATCCCTATTGTACCTTGTCGCGAAAACGACTGCTATCCATGCTAAACTGGAGATATAACAAAACGTTAGAAAGTGGGTCAGCAGACATGGAGAAACGCGTCTTGCCAATTACAAGTGGGTTCAATTATCGGGAGTTGGGGGGCTACCCCGCCGTTGATGGAAAAACGGTGAAATTCAATAAACTAGTCCGCTCAGCTGGGCTGGATACGCTCAGTCCTGACGATCAGCAATTTCTCTACGATTACGGCGTCCGGTTGGACATGGATTTTCGCTCAACGGAGGAAAGAAAAAATCAGCCGGATAAAGTACCCGCCGGGGTACGCTACGATTTCAACCCCGTCTTGGCGGAAGATGAAACCCAGAACTCAAAAACGGCTGCCCAGTTGCAGGCGATGATGCGTGAGGATCCGGGAAACGGCTACCAGCACATGCTCCAGGTTTACCGGGACATGGTCCAAACCACCCACGCCCAGGACGCGTACAAGCATTTCTTCGATGCCCTGCTGGATAACGAAAAAGACGGTGAAGCCGTCCTGTTCCACTGTGCGGCCGGCAAGGACCGTACTGGCATGGGCGCTTTCTTTTTCCTCAGCGCCCTGGGCGTCCCTGATGACATCATCACCCAGGACTACCTATTGACTAACGAGACCAGCAAGAACCGCGTTGCTGAAGTACTGGCCGAGGTACGCAAGAATGGCGGAAATGAAACGATGGTCACGAACATTAAGGCACTCTTCACCGTCAGCACCGACTATCTCGCCACCGCCCGCCACGCCATCAAGAATATGAGCGGCGACGTGCAGCATTACCTGCGGGATGTCTTGACCCTAGGTGACGACGACATCCGCGACTTGCAGCGGATATATCTGACGAAGTAAGGCAGAAAGGAGGCGCGGGCCATGCACGCCGACTTAAAACAGCAAATCATTGCCGCCAGTCAAACGATTGGTATCGATAAAATTGGTTTCACCACCGCCGCGCCCTTCACCGACCTGAAGCCCAGTCTGGTAGCCCAACGGGAAAAGGGCTATAACAGCGGCTTTGAACACCAAAATATCGACGAACGGGTCTATCCGGACAAGATCTTCAACCAGCCCCGCTCGATCATTGCCATCGCCCTGGCCTATCCCACTCGGATGCACCAGCGTGCGCCCCGCAGCGAGTATAAACGCGGCTATTTTGCCCGTGCCTCGTGGGGCACTGATTACCACACGATCCTGCGCACGAAGATGACCCAGCTAATTGAGAAAATTCGGCAGTTGGCCGGCGATGATGCCAGCATTGCCTTCAAACCGATGGTGGACACCGGCGAGTTAGTCGATGTGGCCGTGGCCCAGCGGGCTGGTTTGGGTTTCATTGGCAAAAACGGTCTGCTGATCACCAAAGAATTCGGCTCCTGGGTCTATCTGGGCGAGATCATCACCAACATCGATTTCCCGCCGGATACGCCGATTCCTTGCCAATGCGGGGAGTGCACTCGCTGTATTGACTTCTGCCCGCCCTCAGCGCTGCTGGGCGATGGCCATCTCAACGCCCAGCGCTGCCTATCCTTTCAGACCCAAACCAAGGGGATGATGCCGGCCGAGTTCCGGCCGATGATCCGTAACGTGATCTACGGCTGCGATATCTGCCAACTGGTCTGTCCGTTCAATAAGGGTAAAGACACCCATTTCCACCCGGACATGGAACCCGATCCTGAGGCGGTCAGTCCGGAACTTGTGCCGCTGCTGGACATTTCGAACAAGCAATTCAAAGAGAAATTCGGTGCGCTGGCGGGCGCGTGGCGGGGCAAGAAACCGCTGCAGCGCAACGCCATCATTGCTTTGGCCAATATGCGCGATCGCAGCGCGGTGCCGAAGCTGCTGGAAGTGATCGACAAGGATCCGCGCCCCGTGATCCGGGGCACGGCGGCTTGGGCGGTGGGTCACTTATTGAAAAATCAGAACGCCGAAATCAGCGCATTTCTCACCACTGCCTTAGCCAAAGAAACTGACGCGGATGCTCAGACCGAATTCCAGCAGGCGCTGCGCGCCATCGCGGCATTGCCCGCTTAATACTGTATTTGGGGAAGGAAATTTTTACTATGAAACTCTATCAAGCATTGACCCAGGTCACCGTGGATGACGCGATGATCGATGACGTCACCAATTTCAAGATCACCACGGAATTACAGACGCCGCTGCATTTCACGCCGCGCCAGATTTATCACTACATCGACTCGGTGCTCAAACCCGGCGCGCACCATGATGAGAATAACCTGCGTTTCGTCACCGATGCATCCTTTATCGCGGCAAATTATGACTATCAGAAAAACGACTTCACTGCCAACGCCAAAGCGTTTGACGATAAAGTCGCGTTTGCCCAGCGGATCACGCTGGATCTGAACCGGCACTGCAGTGTGAATGTGTATCCGGAGAAGAAAGAATTTCAGATCATTTTTGTGGATTAATGGCTAATCAGCAAGGCCGTACCAGCATACCCGCGAGGGATGCTGGTGCGGTCTTTTTTTCAATTACTATTCAGCATTTGAATAGGGTTTTAGTTTCGGGATTAAATCGTGGATTTTGTAATATTTGATATCGTCCTTCAAAACGACTTTTTCACTGTTGAACAGCACCAAATCTTTATATCCAGGATTGACAGTGCTGTCGTAGAATATCCCGTCTACTGGATCATTGTTCCCATCTGTCATCGTCTTGATCAGATCACTAATGTATTCAGTTGGGGCATATTCAACCTCACTACGTTGGCGGCCGCTTTGCCGCCGCAATGCATTGTCAATGGCCAGTAGAATTGGTCGGTTGATCAAATATGATGACTTATCCGAAATACGAAACGGGCCAAGGTTAGCCAATTTCTCAAGATCAACTACGTGCAAAGGGGCAATCACCTCGTACTCTCCAATTGCTACTGTGTCTTGGATTGCCGCCTTGATTTCTAACACAATAGTCGTTTGGTCACTACCCAAATACAGATAGGAAATGCCAGTTGCATTCAACCGGCCTGCTGCCGCCCTCCCTGGTGGTGCCGAACCAATCTCTTTAGGGGTCAGCGGCATCTCGTCTTCTTGGATAATTCTTGCTCGGAAATATCGTTTTCCAGAGGGAATTTCATTGATCATTTGCTGGAAAAAATAAGTGAGTTTATCCGGCTGGAAAAGGCCGTTGTGAAACCGGTTCTGATGCTGGATCACTTCCTCAAAGTCAGACCAGCTTTTTCCTGAAAGAATTGAAGCATCTTCAAAGAACCCACTTCCTGGTTGAAGCGCTGGGACTACCAAACCATATTGGACTTCTGGATTCTTTTTGAAATAATCCTGCAGCACGGCACTCAAAAACGTGTTGATCTCGTCATGCGTCAGAGAAAAAATGCCCCACCGTTCCCGCAACTGTTCTGACAATTGGCGACCAGAGGGATAATCACTGGCGACCGGCGTGTACAAGTCCGCGATTTCCTCAAAGTCAGGAACCATACCATTACCATATTCAGAGGTATGATCCAGACGGTTTAAATCCATTGTCCAGGTTTTATTCTTATGCAGTTTGCTAATGTCACACTGACCAAGCTCGTTTACACCATGAATTCGCGCACGGATATCAATGTCTTTGAAACACTCAATACAGCACCTCATACGCGACACCGTTGATCAAGGTAGCGGCCCATAATCTCTAAATGATGCTGGATAGACAACTTTTTAACTACTCCGAGACCAGAGTATTGCTTCTGATCATGCATCTCGTCGAACACGCTAAGAGCATGCGAATCGTTCTTTTGGTGGTCAAAGTCGACTCCGCGATGCCAGCTAACGAGCTTCTCTAGTGCTTCGCTGAATTTTCCGGCCGGATCAGTGTTGTCGAAATTGGTGTCCGAGACAAAATGTTTGATGCGCAAATTATCGTTGGCGTCAAAATACACAATGTGAATCGCAACGGCCATGGGTGCGAACCCTTTATCTGTGTATTCAGAACCAATAACAGAGTAATCGCTGAAACCGGAAAAACCATCTTCGTGAAAGTACAAGTGGTTATCAGAGAAAAACTGATCGTCTTTCCCGGCGTAATCGGAATTGCGATCTTCTTTTGTAAAAGAATCGTCTAATTCGATCACGTGTCCCTTTGCGCGCCGAATCATGCGCGTGTTGTCAACCGTGATTAACTTCAAAGCCTGGTCCCAAGCAGCATCGTCTTCCGGTAATTCAAAGCGTGCTTCTTTCGGAATAACTACCATTTGTTGGGGGTTGACGTATTGTTGCAGCGCCTCCAGATCATTTATTTGATCAATAAAAGTGGCTGGGATGAACGTAGCATCTTGTTTCAGCTCAGTAACAACCTCGTTATTAAAAGGCAGGTAGGGCGCAACTCTCGGGTTCTGAATGACTGCGATGAAATGGTTCTTTCTTTGAAATTGAATGAGCGTACTTTGTAAAGTACTGCTCGCCTTCACTGGTTCAATGACTGGTATAACATGGCTATCAAGTAAACCAAGTTCGAGAAGTTCACGCAAAGCGATGAGTTCGAACTGCTTACCGCGCAGATAGGGATAGTACATTTATAATCACCTCGATTAAATTGGTTGATCCAGGAACTCCAGCAAGCGCACGTAGTCTTTTTCCCGATACCCCGCGAAATACACTAATTCGCGCAGCGCAACTGGTACTTGCTTCAGGAGTGCTTCATGTTGCGCTGATTGGCTGCGTTTCTTGAGTGCTTTAAGCATCGCCTGATGACAAACTTCAATATCAAGTTGTTCAAACCAGTGCAGACACTCTCGGTAGTAATGGAACTGGTCAACAGTGGGCAATTGGCTATATTCACTGGCTAGAACAGCCTCATATTCCGGCTTGCGCAGAGTCTTGAACATCGCTTGCCGCGACAGTTGCTGAGGATGTTCCTGCGCTTCTTGGACAACATGCAGTGTTGTCCGCTTGGTCAGTAAAATAATGCCGGCATCCGTATTAGCCAAGAGGGCGGTGACCCCTTGCAAATGCGATTCGTCAGTAACGATAGTGACATATTTAAACGCTTGGTAATAACTGTTCAACTGGCCGGGGAGCCGCTCTAGATTATCCAAACCGGTTTTGATTTCGTAAACCTGACCAATCCCATTAATGACTAGAAAGTCCAGGATGGAACCGGCTACGGGTAATTCGCGCAACGCCGCCGAGGTTTTCATGCTGTGCCGGCCCAAAAGAATCTTGTTGAGCAGCGTGTTCTTGTAAAAATACTCGTTGCGATAGTCTTTACCCAGCTGTTCATAGGCTCTGCGGATAACGGCAGCGTTCGTCATTTCTTCCCGCGATTGAAATCTTTCCTGGATCTTGTGAAAGAGGGACGCATCGGAATTTGCCACCGTCCGATTCAAAGCAGATAGAGTGAAAAATCTGCTAAGTAGTGCACTGTCGGTAGCCACTTTGAACACCTCTCTTTCAAATTACTTTCTCTCTCGATAGTAACAAGCACACCGGCAATAGGCAATAGTGAGCAATACCAACGAACGACCCACCAGCTCGTTTACTTGAAAAGCTGCTCATTCCGCGCCACTTGCAACGCCGCCGCGATCACCTGGTCCATATTGTAATATCGATACGCTCCCAGCCGGCCGCCAAAAATCACCTTGGGGGCCGCCGTGGCTGCATACTGGCGGTACTGCTGGAACAACGCATCGTTCTCGGGATCATTGATCGGATAGTAGGGCTCCGCCCCCGGCGTCCAGATTGCTGGATATTCCCGGGTGATCACCGTTTGCTGGCGGTTGCCGGCACCGAATTCGAAATGCTTATGTTCGATAATTCGGGTGTAAGGCGTCTCCGCGTCAGTATAATTGATTACCGCGTTGCCCTGGAAGTTCGGCGTATCCAGCAGTTCCGTCGCAAAGCGGAGACTGCGGTAACCCAACGCGCCGAATTGATAATCGAAAAAGGCATCGATCATTCCAGAATAAACGATCCGGTCATAGTCCGCCAGATAAGCTGCTTTCTTGGTCAGAAAATCCGTGTTGAGCTGAACGCTGATCGTGGGCAGTTTCAGCATCTTGGCCACGATCTGCGTGTAGCCGCCCACGGGGATCCCTTGATGGACGTCACTAAAGTAGTTGTTGTCATAGGTAAAGCGGACTGGCAGACGGCGGATGATAAACGCGGGCAGATCAATGGGTGCCCGGCCCCATTGTTTGGCCGTGTATTCCTTGATCAGCGTCTCGTAGATGTCTGTGCCCACCAGGGCGATGGCCTGTTCCTCCAGATTGTGCGGCCGGCGGGTGGCACCAGCTTGCTGCTGCTCGGCAATCTTCGCCTGGGCCTCAGCCGGGGTCGTCACGCCCCACATTTGATGGAAGGTATTCATGTTAAACGGCAAGTTGAATAACCGGTCATGATAGTTGGCGATGACCTGATTCGTGAATCGATTGAAGGTGGCAAATTGCTGGACGTACTGCCACACGCGCTCTGAGTTAGTATGAAAAATATGGGCGCCATAGCGATGGACTTGAATCCCCGCCACGTCTTCTGTATAAATATTGCCGGCGATGTGGTCCCGCTTTTCGATCACCGTGACCTGATCCCCCGCCAGAGCCCGTTCCCGGGCCACGACGGCCCCGAACAGACCGCTCCCCACAACCAATAATTTCATGACTTTCTGCTCCCTAATTAAAGCTGTAGAAACGTTGCAGCATATGGTAGACCGCCAACGACATCCGCCGACCGACCCGGCCGGGCAGGGTTACACCCCAGCCCACCAAGCTGTGCCGGACCTTGCGATATAAGGCCGGATCCGCCCGGGCCATGAACTGCCACAGGGCATGACGCTGAGTCAGACTGGCCATGGAGCCCTCGTTCAGCAAAACAATGGACGAAATTCCCGTCACAATGCCGACGTAGGACTGCATGTAGCGGGCCAGGTGGGGATCGGTCAGGTGCAAGTCAGCATAATAGGTGATCATGGCGCGATTGACCCGCAGCTGCTGTTCGATCCGTTTGACCATTACCTTTTCATTCACCGACTGATCCGCCCGGCCAATGAAGTAATGATATAAATCAACATCTAGATAGCGCATGGTCCGGACATGGGGCAGGGGTTCAAAAACAAACAGGTTATCCACGTAGAACGTATGCCGGGGCAAGGTTAGATGCATGTCTTGAAGAATGGCGGTGCGAAAAATAACGGAGTGCATCAGGATATATTTGCCCGGCTGCAGCTTAACGTCCTGCCAGGTAAATTGCCGGTTCTGGGGCAGTGCCCGGCGAAACTGCATCACCCGCTTGTGCTTTTTGCCGACTTTGTCATAGACATAATTGAAAATCAGCATGTCAAACGTGTCCGCAGGCAACTCGGCCAAGACTTTTTGCAAGGCCGCCGGGTCCAGCCAATCGTCGCTGTCGACCACTTTGAAATACTTACCCTGAGCGGCTCGCACGCCCGCATTGATTGCCGCCCCATGGCCGCCATTGGGCTGGTGAATGACGCGGATACTTTCCGGGAAGCGGGCCGCATAATCATCAGCGATTGCTCCGGTCCGATCGGTGGACCCGTCATCCACGATGATGATCTCCACCTGCGGTCCGCCTGTTAACAAAGCGTCAATACAGCGATCCATGTAGTCTTCCGAATTATAGCAAGGTACAACGGCACTTAATAAGGTCACGATTTTAAACTCCTCAGCGGGGCCGTGCCCCGGTTAATCAGTGCTAAATGTACTTTCATTCTACCAGAAACTGGCCGTGGACATTGTATTCCCGTTTCCTTTCTGGTAAAAATAGCAGTATCGCAATATTTCTGAAGGGGTGGACCCATGCAAGAATTGAAACTCCGCTGGCTGCTGACGGGATCGCTGCTGAGCAGCATCGGAATGAGTTTTATTTGGCCGTTGACCAGCATTTATTTGCATAATCGGTTGGGCATTTCGCTGACCACTGTGGGCGTCGTGCTCCTGCTGAATTCCTTGGCCAGTGTGGCCGGCAGTTACGTGGCGGGAATGGCCTATGATAAAGCCAATCCTTACTGGCTGCTGTTGAGCGGCGTGGGGACAGCCTTTGTCACCTTGGTCGTGCTGGCCTTGCATCACGGCTGGCCGATGTTTGCCGTCTTGCTGTTTGTTCTGGGCATCACCTCCGGCTGGAACCTGACCCTGGTCAACGCCATCGGCACCGGGATTCGCCGGTATGACGGCCGGTATGTGTTCAACATGCTGTATTTTGCCCAAAACCTGGGCGTGGTCGCCGGCACGGCCATTGTCGGTTATGTTTACCACATCAGTGTAACGCTGCTGTTCGCCATTGCTGCTGCCTTATTTGCCTTCTTTTTCGCCCTGGTATTTTTCACTTATCGGCCAGTGGGTCACCGGGCCGTCCGGGTTCGCCGGGCAGAGAGTGCAGGAGACCCGCAGCCGCTTCAGCTGCCCAAATGGAATCGCATTGTCCTGATCGCCTTCTTTGCGGCGTTATTGATCATTTGGACCATGTATCAGCAATGGGTATCTAACCTGTCCGTTTACATGACCGATCTTGGCATTCCGCTGAGCCGCTACAGTATGTTGTGGACGCTGAATGCCGGCTTGATCGTGGGCATTCAGATTCTGCTGAATACGTTGTCGCACAGTGGCAAGTATTTGATCTATCAAGTTTTCTTCGGCATCACGATGGTCGCTTTATCCTTTGTTGTCTTGATTTTTGCCAAGAGCTATGCCTGGTTCGTCCTGGCGATGACGGTCCTGACCATGGGCGAGGCCACTGCTTTCCCGGCGATCCCCGCTCTGGTCAACGATCTGACACCATTGGATTTGAAAGGACGCTATCAAGGCATGGTGAATGCCTGGGCCTCTGCCGGCCGGGCATTGGGGCCGTTGTTTGGCGGGGCGGTGATCGACGCCACGTCGTACACAACACTGTTTATCGTCGCCACCGCTGCCGTGGGGGTCGTGCTGTTGGCATTGGCGACGCTGTGGCTGTTGGTACACCAGCGGTTGACGGTGTTTAATTATTGAGTACCAAGCAAAAAAGTTGACGTAAGTAATCGCTTTCTGCTATTCTGCGACTAGTACCCGGATCAAATCCCTGTATACGCGCAGTGCTCCCCCTCTTGGGCCGCCGCAAGCGCAAGGCCCCCAAGCAATAGACAGGATCGTATCCTTTCAGTAGGAACGACCCTGTTTTTGTTCAAAAATAGGAAAGTGGTATACTACTGGCAAACAGTCTCGCCAAGGAGTCCTGCCGATGCCTCATAAACAAAGAAACCATTGGTTGTCAGTGATCCTAGTCAACGTGATCATTTTGATCCTGATGCACTTATTCTGGCCGGTCCGCATTCTGGTCACGATCATGTCGGTGATCGTGGTGCTGATCGTACTTTATGTGGTCGTGCAATTCATCATCGCCATGGTCACCTATCATCCAAAGAAAGAACCGAAGCAATAAGTAAAAGGCGTGTCCCCATGACGGCGGACACGCCTTTTTACGCTTCTATTGGTACTGCCGATTATACGCCCACAACTGGGCCAGCAGCCCGGCCAGCCCAATGAGCATCACACCCAAGCCGGCATAGCCGATGTGCCGCTGGCCGCCGATGACCAAGGCCATGAAGAGGATAAACAGCACGGCGTTCACAATAATTTTAACCTTTGTGCTCATGATCGATCCGCTCCCATCGAATTTCTTCCGGATCCAGTTGGACCGTGATCTGATGCCCACCAGTGGTGTATACAGTCGTTTCCTGAGGCGCCTGGGTATTGTTCAGCACCGCGTACCAGCCGGCTGCTGGATAGGCCGCCACCTCCGTTTCAGGATTGGTGGCGTACCAAGTCTGGAACGTATCCTCCCGCTTGGCTGCCCAGTACAGCATGCGCAGCAACAAGTTCGCATTCTGCGGAGAGAAAGGCAGTCCCGCCAGATAGACACCGCGGCCGGCGCCATACTCATGGCTGGTCAGATACACCTCATGGGCACTGCTGGCGATCACCGCTGTCTCTGGGAAGGCATAGATGTCGTGAGTGCTTTCGCCATAATTCAGCGGCATGGTCAATCCGTGAGTCAAGAAATGATCGTCAACCGGAGTCGGCTGATACTTGTCCGTAGAGAGGGAAAAACCAACTTCCTGGTCCACTCCGAGGACGTCTGCCAGCTGGAACGTGCGCCCAGCATAAGTCCCGGGGATCGCCGTGGGTTCACCAATACCGACAAAGCCGTGACCGGCGGCGACCCAGGCGCGAATGCGCGCAACCAGTACCGGATCCTGCCACGCGGCGCCGCCGGAAAAAGCGGTACCGGCGCCGCCAACATTGATCAGCACGTCAATATCTTCAGGTATACCAGCGGCGACATCCGCGAAGCTCAAGAAGCGGACGTTGACCGCTTGCCCGGCCAAAGCTTCCAGAACACCTTCATAGGAATATGCCTGCTTGTACCATTTCCCATGGGCCACGATGAACGGCTGCCACGTGCGCAGTTTGCCCCACGCGTTGAGTACACCCACCGTCAATCCCGCATAGGGCTTGACCCCATGGATTTTACTATAAATATCCCGGAACTCATCGGCCACATGGGTCACGTAATCCACAAATTCTGGGAACTGAGCCGCGAGCTTCAGATACCCGCCATAACCGATCCGGTCCACCGGCTGGCGCATGATCGCCCGCCGGGCCGTGAGCCAATTGGTTTTGGCTTCCGGGATCGGATCGCCCCCGGCATGGAACACATCCGGGAAGAAATACGGCAGGAACCGGCCTTCAGTATACTTAACGTGGGGAATGTCGCTGATCAGCCGCAGCGTCGTCGCGTTGCCCACTGAACCAACCACCGCGTCCAAACCGATATCCTTGAAATACGGGCCATAAGGTTCCGTGCCGATCCAGTTGTCCCCCAGGAACATCATCGCCTCTTTACCCGCGTCATGGACCAGATCCACCAGAATCTTGGCTTGATCCGCGACGAACCGGGCGACGAAATCAATATAGTCCCGGTAATGCTGACTGGGGACGCGGTAACTGCTGTTGTAATACCCGGCATCCACAAAATCCTCCGGCCGCAGCCGGTAGCCCTTCACCTGTTCAAAGGCCTTCAGCGCCGGCACCGACACCGTCCCGCCATATCCGAGCCAATCCACGAATTTTTCCCGCTCTTCATTATCAAAGACTAGGGTGAAATGATAGAAAAACGTCGTAAAGCGGACCACGTCGATCTCTGGATTGGCCGCCAGCCACTGGCGCAGTGTATTCTGCATAAATTCCTGGGCCACGGGATAGCGGACATCAAAGGGCACCTGATGAGGCACGTCACCCCAATGGTTGGTGAGGTGGTTGTACATTTCCGTCGGGTCCCAGATCAGCTCGGCCAGAAAGCTCACAGTGTACTCATGGTACGGCACTGCGTGATGCACGGTCACGGTATCCGCGTCCGGCAGCAGCGTCCAGTCAGTCGTGGGCACCACGATCCCCGTCGTACGATCGATCACTTCCCAGTACGTATGGGGATCGTCGTGATAATTCGGCCGAATCTGCTGGTTAAAATAATGGGCCATGAACGGAATCGTGACCTCCGGCTCGGTGGCCGCCACCCGGTCTGAGAGCAAATATAATTTCTGAATTGTTTCAGGATGTTTTTCAACAAAATCATTGTAGCCCCGCGCCACGAAGTAGGTGCTGTAGAGCTTTACCGATAACTGTTTCAAAGCCGTGTCTAACTTGGTCCCATCGGAATCGCGAATCGCATCGGCGCCCCACTGGGCAATCAGCTGCTGGGTTTCGGCCAAAAAATCTTGATCGCTGGGAATCGTCAATCGGCCAGTTTCTTTTACCATTGTTTTCACCTATCCCTTTACCCCGCCGACGGTCATGCCTTCGGTGAGCTGCTTTTGCACCAAGATATACAGAATCAATGTCGGCAGCATGACGATCACCAACCCGGCGTAGAGCTGCCCGTAGTTTTGCGCCGACTTCTGAGCCGCTGACAGGTTCAACAACCCCACCGGCAGCGTCTTGTTATCGCCGGGAATCAGCGTCAGGGCCATAATGTATTCGTTCCAGAAGGACAGGAAGTTGAACAGAATGACCGTGATGATCGACGGCCGGGCCATGGGCGCCATGACTCTCAGAAAAGTCGTGAAGTACCCTGCGCCATCAATGTACGCCGCCTCTTCAAAGCTGGCCGGCAGGGTCCGGAAGTAGTTAGACAGCAAGTAGACGGTGAACGGTAGCGCCGTGGCTGCATATACCAGCGACAGCATCCAGAGATTGTTCAAGAAGATGCCGTGTCCCAGCGTCTTCTGGAAGAAACTATCGCCGCCCAGGAGCATCAGGAAAATGGGCACAACGATATAGTTCGCATTAATAAATAGGCCAAGCATGAAGAACCAGTTCCAGAACCGTTGGCTGACAAAGCGGAACCGGGCCAGCACATAGGCGGCCGGCAGCGCAATGATGATCAGTAAAATCAGGGACAGGGCCGTGACAAAGACAGAGTTGCCCAAGTAGCGGCCCATGCCCGCCGTGGTCCACGCGGAGGTGAAGTTCTCCCAGTGGATCGCCTTGGGCAGCGTCCAAGGATTGCCGTAAAACTCGGCGTTGCCCTTCACGCTGGCGAGAAACACCCAGGCAATCGGCACCGCGATGACCACAGCCAAGGTGATCAGCACAACGTAGACGAACACTTTATAGAGTCCGGTATGTTTGTTTTTCATTTTTCTCACCTCAGAATTCGTAGACATCGCGTTTGGTGATCATCTGCAAGACCGCGGACAGGGCAAAGGAGAAAAGGAAGACCACCACGCCGATGGCCATCCCGTACCCATACGCACTGTTAGTATTGGCCTGCTTATACATGTAACTCAGGAACACTTCCGTCGATCCGTTCGGCCCGCCGCCGGTCATCGCTGTGACCAGCAGGAAGCTCAGGTTGATGGTGGAAATGACGAAGAAAGTCAGCGTCGTCCGAATCGTATTCCACGTCAGCGGAATTGTGATCGTGAAGAATTGGCGCAGGGCGCTGGCACCATCCAGACTGGCACTTTCGTACAGATCTTCAGGAATGCTGGCCATGGCAGACATGTACATTACCATGTAGTAGCCGATAGCCTGCCAGATCAGGGCAATGGCGACCGAAAAGATCACCAGCTGCTCATTGCCCAACCACTGAACACCCTGCCATTTGGCTGGATGGAAGAGCCGCAGAATGCTGTTCAGCAGTCCCTGGCTGGGGTCGTAGATGGCTGAAAAGATGGCCGAAATGACCACGATGGATAGGATATTAGGAATGTAGAAAATCACCCGAAACAGGCCCACGCCTTTAAACTTCACCCGGGTTAGAATCGCCGCAAACACCAAAGCAAAGACCAAGGTAACAACGGTGACCATGACGATCAGGACGATCGTATTCTGCATCGCGCGAATAAAGTTCATATCTTTCGCCAAGGTGATGAAGTTCTGAAAACCGATAAATTCTTTATCGGGGCTGTAACCGCCCCACCGGTACAAGGACATTTGAAATACCGACAGGACCGGATACAGCATGAAGATCGTCATCAAAATGACGGCTGGGGCTAGAGCCAGGACGATGAAGAAGCTGCGGCTGCGTTTCGCATGACCGTTCATTGGAATCCCTTCTTTCTAAAAAGGGCCAGCCCGCCGGCCGGCCCAATCATGCTGCATGCGTATTATTCGCGTAACTGATCCGCAGCCTTGACGACATCCTGCTGCCATTGACTAATGGACTTGGTGCCATTGGTCACGGAGGTAATTTCGCCAAACAAAGTATCCGTCATGTTGACGCCTTCCACGGCTTTGGCGTTCTGGAAGGATCCGGTCAATACCTTAGCTCCGTTGTCGTAGATGCCATAAAATTGCTTTTGTTCGGCATCCAGCTGTTTGGTCACGTCCTTGATGGGCTGAACGGCGCCGCCCTTCAAGAAGTCTTTCGTCGCCTTATCGGAATACATGAAGGCAATGAATTTCTTGGCTAAATCTTTGTTCTTAGCCTGCTTAGGCACCCAGATCTGTTCGAAGTAGGTGTACGCGTATTGCGTATCCGCTGTGACCCCTGGTACGGCCATGAAGCCCCATTCGAAGCCCTTAGCCCGGGGCGCATCCTTCATTTCGCCAGTAACCCAAGTCCCATTAGGCATGAACAAAGCCTTGTTGTCGAGAATCAATTGCTGGTTCTTGCGGAAGTTCTCGTTATTGGCATTCGAAACAGTCGTCTTATCGGACTGTTTCACCAGATTACCTGCCAGATTGAAATATTGCGTGCCGTCTTTCCCCGCCCAGGCATCATGGTCATAGGCCATGGCTTGGTTGAAGAACTTCTTGCCGCCGATATCGGCCAATAATGAATAGGTGAAACTATCCATGTAACCGGTCGTCGGATAGGTGAACAGGGCAATGCCCTTAGCCTTAGCTTTATCACCCAGCGCCATCAATTCAGTGAAGGTCTTGGGTTCAGTCCAACCGTTAGCCTTCAGCAGGGCCTTGTTATAGAACAAGCCCGTGGGTGCATAGAACATCGGCATCATATAGGTCTTACCGTCGCCGTATGGTTCCGTCGCCAGGGTGCCGTCAAAGCCTGGCATCAGCACATCGGAGACCTTCTGCTTCTCCCCCGGAATCGTCAAATCCTTCACGTCGCTCAAGTCTTCCATACCCTTGGACTTGATCATCGTCTCGGTCAACCCGTCCGGTCGGCCGGTGGCCAAATGGACCACGTCCGGATAGTCCCCCGCCTTCATCTTTGGCGAAATGATCGATTCGATCTTTTTGTCGATGGTCAGCTTCACTTTGACCCCGGGATTGGCGGATTCAAAATCTTTGACCACTTGCTTCCACGGTGCGGAACCGTAGCCGCCCTCTAATGCAGCCACCGTCAGCGTTTTACTGGCACTGCTGCTCTTGGTAGAACTGGAATTGCTGCTGCCGCTGCCGCAGGCAGCCAATAGGGCCGTACTGGCGATCAACGCCACTGCGGTCAATAACCAACGTTTCTTCATCGCAAAATCCCTCCTCGGATAATTGCACCTGCTCTAATTGCTTACAGGTAAAGTGTAGCAAGGAAAGTAAGCGCTTAACTTTAGGGATATTGGACAAAAGTTTAGGTTTCTTGCAGGGCATGGGCCGATGCGTGGGCCAAGCGGCGATATAGTGACGGTGATACATTGATCTTGGCTTTGAAGACCTGATTAAAGTAGGACTGGGACTCAAAGCCGGCAATCTCAGCAATCTGACCAATGGCGTAATCTGTCGTGCGCAGCAGAGTCATACTTTCGGCCAACCGGCGAGTCAAAACATAATTCATCGGCGTGTCCCCGAAGGATTCGCGAAAGATCTTGATCAAATGGAATTTATCTAAATGCAAAATAAAGGCCAAATCAGCCAGCGTCAGGTGTTCCTTAAAGTGCGCATCTAAATAATCCTTCAGCATCTGCGCGTCCCGGGGAACCTGCGCTGAATCCGCCGGCAGCATCTGCCAGCGATCCCGGGCAATCACGGTCATCACCGCGGTGACCATATGATTCAGCACGATTGCCGAATCGGTGGCCCGATCTGCGTACTCTTGAACCATAAAATCCAACAATGGCCGTAATGTGTGGTGGTCATCCCGAAACGAGACGACGTCCAACTCTGCGGCCTGCAAATCCGCCAAGCGCATCCGGTCCACCCCAAACACCAAATAAGCCAGCGGCGATTTCTTAGAAGAATGTTCCGTGTGCAGCACGTAAGGATTGACCACCACGCCGGTACCCGGCCGCAACGGAATCGCCCGGTCCGTCAACTGCAGCTCACCGACTCCTTCCGTCACTAACAGGACCTCGGTAAAATAATGGGAATGCATCGTGCTGTGCCAGTCAGCCGGTGTATACCGAGACTGGCGCGCATACATCAGAATGAGTTCCTTTTCCATGACAAAACTTCCTCTCAGTCATCCCCCAGAACATAACCCCTATTCTCACAATACCAGGTTAAGCGTTTTCTGTCAGGTATGCGGAGTTGATAAATACAGTTGGCACGTTGCCTGCCGTGCCAAAGCTGCGCAACCTCCGGCAGAATTGGGCTGGCGATGCGCAGCAAGTGCGAAGCCGAAGGCGTAGCTAGTGGTGACGGCGGTTTAAGCCCGCTGGGGACCGCGGTCTTAAACACGCCTAACAGCATCGGCGACAAAGCCGCCGTGTTGTTCCCACCACTGAGCCCATTCTGCCTCCGGTTGCTTCGCATTGGCACTAGTACGTCAGAATCTCAATTTCTGCATTAAATAGTATGCACACAAAAATACCGCAACCATTCCCTGAGTCGATGGTTGCGGTACCTTGGGTAATCATTCCCGGCAACTAGGAACAATTACAATTTTGTATGATTGGTTTTTGGTCGGTGTTAACTTCTAGGCAAACGGCCTACTTGATGCTCTTCCAAGTCCAGTCGTTGACTAACGGCATATCCGTACCGTAGTCGCGGATGAAGTTGTAGTGCTTTTGCAGAATGTCATCCATCTTGGACTCGAAGTCGCCAGCAGCAGCGCCATAAACAGCGTCAGCGGCATCCTTCGCCAAGTGGAAACGATCCAGTTCGTTCATAACCCGGATATCGAACGGTGTGGTAATGTCCCCGTTCTCCCGGTAGCCATGGATCCGCAGATTCTGGTTGTGACGGCCGAACCAGATATCCCGAATCAAGCCTTCGAAGCCATGGAAGGCGAAGATAACCGGCTTGTCCTTCGTGAAGAAGGTGTCGAATTGTTCGTCAGTCAGGCCCCGCGGGTCAACGTCCGGACGACGCAGCTTGAGCAAGTCAACGACGTTGATGAAGCGAATCTTCAAATCAGGATATTCATCATGGAGAATGTCGATGGCGGCCAAAGCTTCCAGGTTCGGTTCAGTACCAGACGCCACAAAGACAACGTCCGGTTCGGAGTGCCCATCGTTAGATGCCCAGTCAATGATCTTCAGACCATTATCAACCAGTTGCTGCGCTTCCTCAACACTGTAGAATTGCGGGCGCGGATGCTTGGAGGCCACAACGATGTTCACGGTTTGTTCCATCCGCAATACCTTGTTCATGACAGCCAACAAGGTGTTGGTGTCTGCCGGCAGGTATTCGCGAATGTACTTGTCCTTCTTTTCCGCCATATGGGTCAAGATACCCGGATCTTGGTGGGTATAACCGTTATGGTCTTGTTGGAAGGAAGTCGAAACATCCAAGATGTTCAAAGACGGATACTTCTTGCGCCATGCCAGTTCGTCCGCCTTGCGGATCCACTTGAAGTGCTGGGTGAGCATGGAGTCAACGACCCGCAGGAATGCCTCGTAAGAAGCGAAGAAGCCATGACGGCCAGTCAATACGTAGCCTTCCAGGAAGCCTTCTGCCTGGTGCTCAGACAATTGCGCATCCAGGACTCGGCCAGCCGGTGCTTCGAATTGATCATTCGGCTTGCGTACTTCTTCCATCCATTGCCGGTCAGTTACTTCAAAGACATGGTTCAACCGGTTGGACATCGTTTCATCAGGTCCAGTGATCCGGAAGTTATGCGGGTTGGCCTTGATAACGTCCCGGGCATACTTGCCCATTTCGATCATATCCTGGGCAACAGTCTTACCCGGGGTCGTGGTGTCAACGGCATATTGCTTCCAATCCGGCAGATCCAACGGCTTCGGATCGATCCCGCCATTTGTGATCGGGTTAACGGACATCCGCGCATCACCCTTAGGTGCGATTTCCCGCAGCTCAGGGAGCAATTCGCCGTTCTCATCGAACAGCTTCTCGGGTTCGTAACTCTTCAACCAAGCAACCAACGCATCGGCATGCTGCATGTCGCCTTGGTCGACAGGAATCGGCACCTGGTGCGCACGGAAGGAATCTTCGATCGGTTCGCCGTCCCATTCCTTAGGGCCAGTCCAGCCCTTGGGGATACGGGCAACGATCATCGGCCATACCGGACGCTTGGCTTCAGACGCCGGCTTCTTGCGGGCCTCGGTTTGGATACTCTTGATCTTTTCAATCGCCTTATCCATAGCCTTAGCCATTTCCGGATTCAGCTTGTCGGGATCGTCGCCTTCGACAAAGATCGGTTCCCAGCCGAGTCCTTCGAAGTACTTGGTCAGTTCTTCGTCAGTCTTACGGGCCAGAATTGTCGGGTTAGAAATCTTGAACCCGTTCAAGTTCAAGATTGGTAATACGGCACCATCATTGACCGGGTTGATGAAGACATTGGAGAACCAAGACGTAGCCAGCGGGCCCGTTTCAGCTTCCCCGTCACCAACAACAACGGCAGCGATCACATCCGGATTGTCCAGAATCGCACCTGTACCGTGAGAAATGGAGTAGCCCAGTTCCCCACCTTCGTGGATGGAACCCGGTGTTTCAGCAGCAGCATGGGATGCCACACCACCCGGCCAGGAGAATTGTTTGAACAGCCGCTTCATGCCCTCTTCATTTTGGGTAATATGCGGATAAATATCCGAATAACTACCGTCCAAGTAAGAGTTGGAAACCATCACTTGACCACCATGACCGGGGCCTTCGATGTAAAACATGTTCAGATGGTACTTGTTGATGACCCGATCCAAGTGAGCATAGATAAAGTTCTGCCCAGAAATCGTACCCCAGTGACCAATGGGGTGGACTTTGACGTCTTCAGCCTTCAGCGGGCGCTTCAGCAACGGGTTATCCTTCAGGTATAATTGCCCAACGGAAATATAGTTTGCTGCCTGCCAGTACTTCTTCAAGCGATCGAAATATTCAGGGGTTGAATATTGATCGGTGCTCGTCTTTTGATCCAGCATTACAAAACCTCCTATTAAGTCGGTGGTGCTCAACGCCGATCCGCGACCGACCCCGGGCAACACATCATGCCTTGATTCATCTCCCATTATACCGGGTAAACGAAAGAAGTCAACCAATTTGTCATTTGGTACGTACCATTTCCTAAAAAGCACCTATAGATTCGTGTCGTTACCTGTCAGTATAGAACGTTAGTCAGAAAAAAGCGATTAAAAGGACTGGCTATTCGGCACCCTGGCGTAAACGGGCTCCGGCCGACAGAAGCTAAGGCAGAAGAGCCAAGGGACAGTAAACCTAAGTACGGGTTTACTGTCCCTTGGCTCTTTCTAACCGTCGGCCTGCGCCCTCTCTCAAGAAAGTGACACAAAAGAGTTATATTGCATGTAACGATAATGAATCCGCATCCGCGAGAACTCAATGGGCGTGCCGCTGTCGGTGAAGAAAATCCCCTCCATCAGGCCGACCGGTTCGGTCGGTTTGAGCTGCAATAATTTCTGGTCTTCCTCGGTGGACGGTTCCGCAGAAATGTTCAGAAAAGACTTGGTGACCATCAGGTGCTGTTCTTCCTGCAAATAATTGTACAGTGACGACTGGATCACGCTTTCGTTCAGTTCCGGCACGAGCCGGATCGGCAAATAGCCGATTTCAACCATAAACGGCTGATCATCCACCAGCCGCAACCGTTCGATTCGGTAAACGAACTCGTTAGGCTGTAAGAAAAGCGACTCCGCCACTTCATCTTTGGCTTTCTGCACATGGAAATGCAGAACCTTAATCGATTGTTTCTGACCGTCTTTCACCAGACTGTCGGTGATCCCGATATTGTCCCCAGTATAGTTAAACAGCGGGCGGCTCTTGAAGTAGAGGGGATTGACGAAGGTGCCTGATCCCTGCTTCTGAAAAATGATGCCGCGATTCACCAAGATGCCCAAGGCCCGCTTGATGGTGGACCGGGAAACACCGAATTGCTCGCTCAGTGTTCGTTCATCCGGTAAGCGATAATCCGAATATTGGCCGTGCTTGATCTGTGCGGTCAGTTCTGAATAGACCCGATGGTACGCTAAATCTGCCATGAATTTTTTGCCCTTCTTTCAATGGGCCCTTTAACCCCAAAATAAAAATGCTGCCAAAGGTCGCTCCAATTAGTCAATTGGACCCTTCCTTTGACAGCATACCATGAATTAAAACAGACAACAAACTTAGTGGGACAGCGGATCGTTAATTTTAACCAGCGGGGTGTAGTCCACCGGTTCGCCAGCCCGAATCGCAGTGGCCAAACGAATAGATTCATCCACAATGATACTTTGCGGATCAATGATCGGATACTCATGGTCGCTGGCTTTTTCCTGAGCCAAGGACAGCTCGGTACAGCCCAAAACGACTAAGTCGCAGCCCTTTTCGTCGATCATTTCCCGAAGAATGGTGTGGTAAAGCGTCGCGTCGACCTTGTTTTGTTCCTTAATATCCCGGTAAATCAATTCGGTCACTTGATCTTGGACCGGCCCGTTGCCGAGCACGACGTCATAGCCGGCATCTTCGATTTCCCGCTCATAAATGTGATCGGCCATCGTGCCGGCGGTGGCGATCAACCCGATTTTTTTTGCTTGGGGAAAACGCTTGGCCAATGTACCCACTGCCACGTGGGGCATGTGCAGCAACGGAATATCCCCGGCAGCGGCCGCCAGTTCGCGGTAGAAATAATGGGCGGTATTACAGATGATCACCATGAAGTCAGGCTTCAAGGCCGCCTGCTGCTTGATGTCTGCCAGCAGCGCCGGATAAAAACTGGGCTGACTGTGGTCCAGAATATAACTGGTGCGGTCTGGGACCGTCGCGTGATTGACAAGGATGTAGTTCAGGTAGTCTTGATCCTGGTGGGCCGGCGTGCGCGCGGTAAGCAGCCGAATGTAGCTGTTGGTCGCGGGAGTGCCCATCCCGCCAATGACGGTGAAGAAATCTTCCATCTACTTATCTGCTCCTTTCGCCGCGGGCAGTTGATCGATCACTTGGCGCACGATCACCATATCGGTGGGGTACGGCGTATCGACGCCGCGCACCTTCTGATACGGGTCAGCGCCCTTACCGGCCACAACAACGATGTCGCCGGGGTTGGAATCCAGAATTGCGTCGTGGATGGCCTTGGGCCGATCCAGTTCAGTCGTGACCCGGACTTGCTCGTGGTCAATGCCCCGATTGATTTCCGCCGCGATGTCCGCCGGATCTTCAAACCCGGGATCGTCGGTAGTCAAGAACACATCGCTGGCATATTGATTCAAGACCCGGGCAAAGTCCGCCCGGCGGGAGACGCCTTTATCCCCCGGCGCACCCAGCACCACGATGATCCGCGGGTGCTTGTACTGACGAATCAGGAAGGACAGCAAGGCGTGCATGCTGCCGTAGTTATGGGCATAATCCACGTAGACGGCGCCGTGGCCTGGGGCCAGTGCCGATTCCATCCGGCCCGGGATAGTAACATTCTTCAACCCTTCTTGGGTCTCATAAGTGTCTGCCCCAGCCAGCAGCGAGCCGATAATGGCCGCCGTGGCGTTGGATTCGTTATAATCCCCCACCAGCTTTAACTGGTAATCCCCGTGAACGCCAAAACTGATTGCCTTGGGCGTCACCGGTGTAAAGGTGAAGCGGGATTCAAACAAATCGGCTTCGTGGCTTTCCATCCGGAAATCGATCGGGATATTATGCGGTTCTTGATAGTTGGCGTTGGCAAACAGAAAAATGCTGTCGGGATCCGTCGTGGTCGTCGCGGCCGCGTACACTTCGGGGAAGTGGTCGGTCTCGGCATTGATCACGCAGACCCGGGAATTAACCAGCAATTGCAGCTTGCAGTGCAAATAATTAGCGAAATTGGGATGCTCGTTGGGGCCAATGTGATCCGGCGTGATATTCAGGAAGAAACCAACATCATAGGTCAGCCCGAACACCCGGGATTTCAAATACGCCTGGGAGGAGACTTCCATGACCAAGTGGGTCATCCCATTATCCACAGCGGACCGCATATCGTGGAACAGGTCCAGCGACTCCGGCGTGGTCAGATCCGACTTGAAACGCTGATCCGGTTTGGGTCCAACGACTCGGTCAATCGTGGAGAACAGGGCCGTCTTGTGGTCGGTCATTTCGTCCAAAATGGACTTGGTGAAGTACGCGGACGTGGTCTTGCCCTTCGTGCCGGTATAGGCGATGATGAACAATTCATCCTGGGGATAGTTATAATACGCCGCGGCTAAAAGAGCCATGGCTTTTTGCACGTTGCGCACGATGAACGCATTCATGCCTTTGCCTTCCGGGTAGGGTTGTTCGGCCACGTACGTGATGGCCCCTTTGTCTTTGGCCATGGTCAAATAGATGGTGCGGAAGTTTTCCCCTTTGCAGAAGAATAAGCCGTTGGGCTGGACCTTCCGAGAGTCGTAGGACACGCTGGTCATGACGGTATCCATGTCGCCTTGGATGGCGCTGCTTTTGAGCAGGTGGTGTTCTTTTAGAATTAACATACATGCGTTCAACGATAAAGCCATCGAATAAAGCCCCTATTCTGTCCGCGGAGACTGGGATAAAGTCGTCTCTGGTACGCCGTGCCAATGCTCCGCGATCTCCGGCTGAGGGGGCTGGAACGTGGTGACGGCGCTTGAAGCCCGCGAAAACCGCGGTCTTCAAGTCGCCTAACCACATCGACGGCAAAGCCGTCGTGTGGTTTCCACCACTGAGCCCCCTCAGCCTCCGATCGCTGCGCATTGGCACTAGGAACACCAGGACTGAGACTTTATCCCAATCTCCGTTTCTCTTTCATTACCAAAATTAGATGAGAAAAGTCACTGTTAATTATACCATATCGGCGGGGAGCCACTGGTAGCCGTAGGCGGGAATTGGTGTGGTTTGGATGTGCTGTTGGAGGTAGGCAGTTTGGTCGAGGGTGAGGTTGTCGGTGTGGAGCTGACGGATGTCAGCGAGGATGGGGATCTCGTTGGGGTTGAAGACGAGCAAAGCGTCGTGGCTGTGCCGCTGGGCGTCAACGATGTGGCGCCAGATGCCGCCCCAGCGGTAGCCGTAGAAGGGGATGAAACTGGCATCGTTGGCCAGCGCCGGATCGGTGCGGCGGCGCTGCAGCGCATCGGTATAGATCGCTTCCACGGCCTTATTGCCCTGCCCCCAAGGGAAGAAGCGGCGGTTGTCCGGGTCTTTGCCCCCGGTCACACCGACTTCATCCCCGTAATAGATACACGGTACTCCCGGCGTCGCAAAGAAGATGTTGACCAGCAGGGCCAGCTTGTTGGTATCGCCGCCCAGCGCGGTGAGGATCCGCTCCGTGTCATGGGTGCCGATATTGTTGAAGTTGTTCTGGAAAACACTGCGGGGATAATGCTCCTGCAGTGTCAGAGCCGCCTGCACCCAATCATCCACGGATTCTTGGCCATTGACCAAGGCCACTAGCTGGTTGCGCAGCGGATAGTTCATCACGGCCTGGAGCATCCCGCCCTCCAGATAATGGTGGCGGTTGCCGTACGCGATTTTGTTGGACGCGTCTTCCCATACTTCGCCAATCAATACCCGATCGGGATACTGGTCCATCGCGGTTCTGATCTGACCAATGAAGCCGTCCCGCAGTTCATCAGCCACATCCAGCCGCCAGCCGTCAACGCCGCGTTTCGTCCAATAGGACACGACGCCGGTTTTCGGATCCGCAATATAGTGATGAAAGCTCTCGGAATCTTTATTCACCGTCGGCAAATCGCCCACCCCCCACCAGGCATCATACTTGTTGGGGTATTGGGTGAACGTAAACCAGTCATAATACGGACTGCTGGGGGAATCCGTCGCCCCTTCCCGCGGTTCAAAGCTGTGGTACAAATCAAAGTATTTACTGTCGGCCCCAACATGGTTGAAGACCCCGTCCAGGATCACGTGCATCCCAGCCGCATGGACCGCCGTGAGGAAGTGGTCAAAGTCGGCCAGACTGCCCAGCATGCTGTCGATCTTTTCATAATCGGCCGTATCGTAGCGATGATTGCTGCGGGCGGCAAAAATCGGACTCAGAAACAGCGCTGTGACGCCCATTTCTTGCAAGTACGGCAATTTTTGTTCGATGCCCAGCAGATTACCGCCATAGAAATCCCAGCGCACAATTTGGCCGTTAGCATCTTTAACATAGTAGGGCAAGTCGTTGTGGGTGCCATAGATAAAACTGTTCGGTTTCGGATTGTTAACATGCCCATCAGCGTTGCTGTTGTTAAAGCGGTCGACAAAGATGTGGTAGAAAATTGCGTGGCGATACCAATCAGGCAAAGTTTCTTCTTTGCTGAGCACCGTCAACTGATAACAGCTGGTATTACTATCCCGGGTGGCCTCACCGGTGCCGCCGTATACTTTATCCTTGGGCGCATAATAGATTGCCTGCTGACCCGGATCCGTGTCTACGATGAAGCGGTAGAAATAAAGACCCGCACTAGGCGGCGTCACCTTGCCGACGTACCAATTATCGGCCTGAGGCTGCATGCGGACCCGCTGAGTGTTGGTCGCTTGCTCCCCATCCGGGAAAATTTCGATCGCCACATTTTGTACAGGCAGATCGGTCACTTGAATCCGCAAGGTCAGGGTCTGACCGGCGACAATCGCCCCGACTGCGTCGCGGCAGTCCCGGTTGAATGAATTATAAAAAATCATGATGAGCTCCTTTACGTTAACTGGTAGTGGTGTTTCTTTATTATACAATAACGATACTCAGTCATTATAGCCGCCCCGGCGCAAACTACCAATCTTAGCTTGGCCGTTAGGAAAATCTTACGGTCGCCAAAGGCAACCGCCGCACGGTATACTAAAAGGGAAGAACCCCCATAAAGGAGAAAATCGCCCATGCAAAGTTATGCTGACCAGCAAGCCTTGATTACGACCATCGATACGACCTACGCAAAATTCATTGCCGAGTTTGCGGCGCTGACGCCTGCTGATCGGGATCGGGTAATCGCGGGCGTCGACCGGACACCTGGCCAAATGCTGGCTTACAATATTGGTTGGACGGCCCTGCTGCTGGACTGGGAAAAGCAGGAACAGGCCGGGCAGACCGTTCAAATGCCGGCCCCCGGCTATCGCTGGAATGCGCTTGGTGGTTTATATCAACATTTCTATGACGCGTATCAGGACGAGGACTTGGCCGCTTTGCAGGCCCATTTGACCGCTAACGTCACGGCAATCACCGCCTGGATTGCTACCCTCTCCGACCAGGAATTCTTTGAACCCGCCCAGCGGCACTGGGCAACAACACCGGCCCAGTGGCCGCTGTGGAAATGGATCCACATCAACACCGTTGCCCCCTTCCGCACCTTTCGGACCCAAATCCGCAAATGGCAGCGGTTGGCTAACGCGACAGAACAGAAAGGATAACCAGGATGCAGTTAGACCTTAATACACTCCAAAAAGAAGTTTACCAAAATAAAGTGAATCACCATTTCAATGTCACGGACACCAATTTTGAACTGCTGCTGATGCACGGCGAACTGAACGAATTGTTCCGGGGCATTCTCAAGCATGACCAGGCCAATATCCAGGAAGAGATAGCCGACGTCGCAATTTATTTATTGGGCTTAGCAGAAATTCTGCACGTGGATCTGGGGCAGGCCATCGTGGATAAGCTGCATATTGACGAACAGCGCGTCTACGAGAAGGATGGCAGCAAGCATTTGAAAGGAACTGACTGATGCTTTTTTCTGAATTGAACCAGGCCGATTTGACTGAAGCGCAATGCACCGCCCTGTTGTTCCGCTACCCCGATGATGGGGCAGCCGGGGATGTGATCATGCTGGCCGGCAGCCGGATGGCCCGGACCCTGCGCCTGCCCACCGCGGTGGCGCTTTACCAGGCCGGGCGCGCCCCCCGGTTGCTGATTTCCGGCGGCCGTCGTTGGCAAGATCAGCCGGCAGGTGAATCCGTGGCACTCGCATCCGCGGCAGAAGAAATGGGCGTTCCCGCTAGCGCTATTTTGACCGAGAATAAATCCCAATATACCTTAGCCAACGTCCGGTATTCTAAAGCCCTGTTGGCGGACACCATTGGGTTAGACCAGCTGCACCGCATTATTCTGGTCACCAACGCGTACCACATGAACCGCCTCTACCACATGATGCGCAGTTATTTTCCAGCGCATATTGCTTATAGTTTTCACGGTACCAGCGATCCTTATACGCGGGCCGATAACTGGTTTGCATCACCGTTGGGCCGCCGCCACGTGCACCACGAACTCAGCGGTCTGCAACAAGCGATTCGCAAGGGTGAAGTAAGCGATTATCCAGTGCCAGACGATGTTCTGGCCCAAGACTAAAAATACGGACAGGCGGTCGCACTTTTCAGCGCAACGGCTTGTCCGTATTTTGCGGTCCTAATGATCAGTTAACGAACTGGTCCCGGGTCAGATGCCAAATATCATCACCATACCGGGCAATCGTCAAGTCAGACGAGAACTGGCCTGATTTGGCAATATTGATCGCGGCCATTTGATACCAAGCCTGCGGATCTTGATACAGCGTGGTGATCTTGTCCTGGGCCTTAGCATAACTTTCGTAATCGGCCAAGACATAATACTCATCGTTGTACTGCAACAGGGAATTATAAATGTCGCGGCCTTCCCGATCGATATTGGGGATCGTCCCATCAACCAGGGCGTTGACGACTTTTTGCAAGTGCTTGTCCCCATCGTAAATGGCCTGGGAAGAGTAGTTGGTGTACGCTGCTACTTCCGTCGCGGTCATCCCAAAAATGACAATATTGTCTTGGCCCACGGCATCCGCAATTTCGATGTTGGCCCCATCCATGGTGGCCAGTGTGATTGCCCCATTGGCCATCAGCTTCATGTTGCTGGTCCCAGAAGCTTCCTTACCGGCTAAAGAAATCTGTTCTGACACATCCGCTGCTGGAATGATCTCCTCGGCTTCGGACACACCATAGTTAGGGACAAAGATCACCCGCAACTGATCACCGACATCCGGGTCGTGGTTGATCACTTTGGCCAATTCGTTGATCATCTTGATGATCTCCTTGGCATAGTAATAGCTCGGGGCCGCCTTAGCGCCAAAAATGTGCACGCGGGGCACCGCCAGCTTTTGCCCGGCCTTGATCTGCTGATACTCATCGATGATGTACAGTGCATGGAGCAATTGCCGTTTGTAAGCATGCAGCCGTTTGATCTGCACATCAAAGATAGCATGGTCCGGATCGACGGAAATATCCAGCTTCTCGCGAATCTTCTTGGCCAAAGAACGTTTATTCTTGGCTTTAACTTCCTGCAGCTTCTTCAAGAACGTCGGATCCTTGGCAAAAGATTGGACCCCGATAATATCCAGCGGCCGGTGCTTCCAGTCGCCGTTCACTTCGGTATCCAAGAGCTTGGTCAGCGGCGGATTGGCAATTTGAATCCAGCGGCGCATGGTGACTCCGTTGGTCTTGTTGTTGAACTTCTCTGGGAAGATTCGGTACAGATCCTTCAAGACGCTGCTTTCCAGTAATTCGGTATGCAGCTTGGCTACGCCGTTAACGGAATGGCTGCCGATCACGGCCAGATAGGCCATGCGTACGACGCCGTCACCCAGCGGTGCACAGCGGTTGACCCGCTCTTCGCCGTATACGGGAATCTGCAGCCCGCGGAAACGCCGATCGATTTCTTGAATGATCTGGTAAATCCGGGGCACGGTCTGGGCAACCATGTCCACCGGCCACGTCTCCAAAGACTCGGCCAGTAATGTGTGGTTGGTGTAACTCATGACCTTGGTGGTCAGGGCCCAGGCTTGGTCCCAGCTCATGAATTCTTCGTCCATGAGAATCCGCATCAATTCTGGAATGGCCATCGCGGGATGGGTGTCATTGATATGGATCGCCACCGTGGCATCCATATGATTCAGGTTGCGGTGGTGCTTGCGGTAATGACGGACAATACTTTGCACGCCGGCAGATACCAGGAAGTACTCTTGCTTCAACCGCAGCAAACGCCCAGCATAATTAGAATCATCCGGGTATAGGATTTCCGTGATTTCGTTGACATCTTCCTTTTGCTGCAAGTTGTAAGTCTTGCTCGGATCTGTGGGCAATTCCGCGCTCCACAGCCGGAAAGTATTGACGGTGTGGTTCAAATACCCAACAATACCGGTATCATAAGGCACTGCTAACACATCGGTGGTGTTCTCGTAATGGGGTACCAAGCGGCCAAAGGCATCCGGCGCCATCCAAACATTACCGCCGAAGCGGACCAAACAGGCCCGGTTTTCCCGCCGAACTTCCCAGGAATTGCCATTGCGCAGCCAATCGTCCGGCATTTCAACTTGAAAGCCGTTGTCGAACATTTGCCGGAACAGCCCGTACTGATACCGAATCCCATTTCCGTTCAGGGCCATGTGCAAGGCCGCCGCACTATCCAGAAATTCCGAACCGAGCCGGCCCAAGCCGCCATTACCCAGCCCGGGATCAGGCTCGGCATCGATGATTTTTTCGACATCCAAACCCATATCCATCAGACCGGTCGTGATCGTGTCAGTCAGGCCCAAGTTGAGCATGGTCGTTTGCAGCATCCGGCCGGGCAGAAACTCAATGGCGAAGTAATAGGCTTCCTTCACCCGGTCATTTTCATAGTGCTGACGGGTCTCCTTCAAATTGGGGGCATACTGCTCCCGCAATAGAATGGCTAAGGCTGTAAACTGCTGATGGGCGTCGGAGTCAGTGACGTCTTCGGCATACAGCCGCAGAATCATATTCTTGAACTGCTCTTTAAATTCATTCACCGTTAATTGTGCCAAAAATATCCCCCCAATATAGGGCACGCCGGCCACACTGGTGGTGGTCGGCGTGCAGTTGCATCGTCATTTTTGTGTCAGCAAACCCGTATACAGATCAATGTAAGCCTGGGACGCATTCGCCCAAGAGAAGTTCTCCGCCATGGCATTCTGCTGCAGCTGAGCATAACTCTTCGGCTTGTTGACGTAAACATCATAGGCGTACTTCATCATATCTTCCAGTACATCAGCCCGATAATCATTGAACGAGAAACCGGTGCCTTGGCCGGTAAACTCATTAAACGGCTGAACGGAATCGCGCAGTCCACCGGTGGCGTGGACAATGGGAATCGTCCCATAGCGCATCGCCATCATTTGGGCGAGACCCGACGGCTCAGTGGCGGATGGCATCAGGAAGAAGTCGCCGCCAGCATACATGGTTTGCGCCAGGTGGGAGTCAAACCGAATTTGGGCGGAAAAGGCACCCGGATAGCGGTAAGCGACCCGCTTGAAGGCTTCTTCCAGGTCATAATCGCCGGTCCCCAGGATGATGAACTGACAATTATGCTCCAGCTGGAAGCGATCCACCACGTCTACCAGCAGATCGGCCCCCTTTTGCCGGGTCAGTCTGGATACCATGACAAAGAGCGGCTCATTCGTTTGCGGCAAGCCGACTTCCTTTTGCAAAGCCGCTTTGTCCTTCTTCTTCCCCGCTAAATCCTTAGCGGAGTAATGCGCGGCCAAATGCGGATCGGTCTCCGGATCATACAGCTCCGTGTCGATCCCGTTTAGAATACCGGACAACTTCCAGGCATTCCAGCGCAGCACCCCATCCAAGCCGTGACCAAAAGCGGGCGTCTTGATCTCTTCCGCGTAGCTAGGCGATACTGTGTTCACCCGGTCGGCAAAGTTGATGCCGCCCATGAGCATGTTCACTCCGCCATTCTGGTTGAAGCCCATGGCATTGAAGTACTGGCGGCCCATGGCAAAGACGGAATCCAAAATCACGGCATCGTATTGGCCTTGGAATTCAATATTGTGGATCGTCAGCACGGTGCGAATATTGCGCAACGGCTCGATCCAGCTGAATTTGTCGTGGAGCAGGACGGGAATGAACGCCGTCTGCCAGTCGTTGACGTGGAGCACATTGGGAATGAACTTAACGAATTGCAGCATTTGCAGCACCGCTAAATCAAAGAAGCCGAAGCGTTCGGCATCATCCCAATAGCCGTAAAGGCCATCCCGGCCGAAATACTGGAGATTGTCAATGAAGTAGTACTGGACATCGCCCAGCTTCATTGTCAGAATACCGCAATACTTATCTTGCCAACCGACCTTCACCGTCATACTGCCCAAAAATTGGAGCTGGCGCTGATATTCAGCCGGCATCAGCTTACTGTAATACGGCAGTACAACGCGAATATCCACGCCATGCTTCGCCAGTGCCTTGGGCAGCGCATAGGCGACATCGCCCAAACCGCCGGTCTTAAAGAACGGTGCGCCCTCACTGGCGGCGAACAGAACCTTTTCTCGAGACGGCTCCGGCGGAACTGCTGGTGCCGGCTGCTGGATACGCTTCGGCGTCGGCGTCTGGATTTGCTTTGGTGTCTGGGTCTGGATTTGCTTTTGCGCTTGTTTCTTGGTTTGCTTCTGATTGCGTTTCTGAGTCACGATTGCAGCACCTCTTCCGCCGCGCTTTGGTCAAGAATCGTGGTTCCTTTCTTCAAGACGATCGGTGCTTCCGGCGTACCGATCAGCTTCACATCCGGACCGACGACACAGCCCTTATCCATGATGACATATTCCACGTCGGCGCCATTGCCGATCCGCGAGCCCTGCATGATGATGCTGTGCAGGACTTGGGCGTCGTGGTCCACGTACACATTCCGGAACAGGACGCTATCCCGCAGCTTGCCGTAGACCCGGCCGCCGGTGCCCAGCAGCGAACTGAGGACATCCGCTTCCGGCGCGAAGTAAGTCGGTGCTTCGTTCTTGTTCTTGGTGTAAATAGCCCGCTGACTGAACAGCAGAGAATGGAACTTCTCTTCATCCAGCATATCCATGTTGGCCTGGAAATAACTGGGAATGTCGTGAATCGTGGCGCAATACCCGGTGTACTCAAAGGCATTGGCTTGCGCGGTGGTAATCTCTTGGTGAATCAATTGGGGCAGACGAATGAACTTGCCGGAATTTTGCACGCGGCTGAGGAGCTCGATCAAATAGTCCGTCCGCGTTAGATACATCTGCATACTAATTGGCTTGGTGTGATTCGATACCCGTTCCTTGACGTCTTTGCTCGGGGCAAAGTCAACCACTTCATTGTCCGCATCCAAAACAAAGGCTTCTTGTTCCGGATTGGCGGTCGCGGTCGGAACACTGCGGTAAACCGCCGTGATCGGGTTCGGCGATGCTTGGTGGAACTGGAGCAAGGCACTCACATCAATGTTCGACACATGCCGAGCCCCGGTAATAAAGACATACTCGCTCTTGGATTTGATCAAGAAGGTCAAATAATTGTCGTAGTAGCGGTGAATATTGGTTGGATCATCATAATCCCGGGTGGCCACATACGGGAAAGTAAAGACCCCGCCGGTGATCGTGTCCATATCCCAGGCTTGACCGGAACGAACATGATCTTCTACACTGCGGGAAGACTTAGGCAGGAAGATGCCGACGGTGCGAATGTCGGCGTTGCTGATGGCGGATAACGGAAAATCGACCAACCGATATCGGCCAGCAAACGGCATGGTCCCCACCGGCCGTTCGTCCGTTAAGGGCGCCAAGGCTTCGCTGGGTTCATTCAAATCGATAATGGCACACATATCTTGTTTACGCATGATTAGTCGTCCTCCTCCATTCTGCCAAGTACTTCTTGGAAGCCAACCACCGCAATATCATCCGGGGTGCCCACGACTTGGCCGCCGTCACCGATGATCGCCCGTTCGCCGACAATGGCGTGGTCGATCAAAACATTCTTGCCAATCACAGCATTGGGCATGATCATACTGTCGCGAATGACTGAGCCGGTACCGATCTTGACGTTTTGCGAAAGAATTGAATGGTCCACTTCCCCGGCCACATAACAGCCGTCCACGATCATGGAGCGGTGGACCTTGGCGGTGCTGGTCACAAACATTGGCGGTAACGCGTCGTTCCGAGAATAGATCCGCCAGTTGCGATCATCAATATCCAGCGGATTATCAGGTTCCAGGAATTCCATGTTGGCCTGCCATAAACTTTGAATCGTGCCGACATCCTTCCAGTAGCCATGGAACGCATAGGCATAAGTCGGCTCATTGTGGCTCAAGTAAGCCGGAATGACATCTTTACCGAAGTCTTCCATGCGGCCATCTGTGCTGTAGCTGTCAGTCAAATACTTCTTCAATGTCTGCCAATTGAAAATGTAAATCCCCATGCTGGCCAGATTGCTCTTAGGATGCTTGGGCTTTTCTTCAAATTGGATGATCCGGTTGGTCTCATCTGTGTTCATGATGCCGAACCGGGTGGCTTCCTGCATGGACACCGGCAATACACCAACGGTCAAAGACGCATGCTGGGCCTTGTGGTAAGCCAGCATGGCTTCATAATCCATTTTGTAAATGTGATCCCCAGACAGAATCAATACGTATTTCGGCGAATACAGGTCAATATAAGCGATGTTTTGGTAAATGGCATGGGCAGTCCCCATGAACCATTTCTCACCTTCACTGGACGCGTAGGGCTGCAATACCGTTACCCCGGCGTTCTTCTCTGCCAGTCCCCAGCTGGCGCCGTTTTGAATATGGGCATTGAGTTCCAGCGGTTGATACTGGGTCACGACCCCGACGGTGTTCACCCCCGAATTAGAACAGTTGCTCAGCGCAAAGTCGATGATCCGGTAACGACCACCAAACGGTACAGCCGGCTTCGCCGTGAACCGGGTCAGTTTGCCTAACCGAGTCCCCTGGCCGCCAGCTAAAATCATAGCAAGCATTTCTGTACTCATTGATTGCGGAAGTTAAACTTCCTTCTCTCCCTTCATTCCTTTACTCCGTGGTGCGGCTTGGTCCGCTGGGTGAACGTTAACCGGTTTCAAGATCAACGCACTCATCGCCGGCAGAATCACATTCAACGCATCCGGCTCGCTCTTATAGGGCTGGCCGATGGTCATCAGCTTCTTCTGGGGCTGGGTCCAAGTCCCGCCAAATTCCTTCATTTCCGTGTTCAGCAACTCCGTGTACTCCCCAGCAAACGGCACTGGTACTCGGTACGGTGATTTTTGAATCGGCTCCAAATTGAACACAAAGACTAAGAAGTCGTCCGTGGTTTCACTCCGGCGGGTAAACGTGATCGTCCCGCTTTGCGGATCATCCGCGTTGGTGATCTGCATCCCCTGCGGATCATGATCCAATTGCCAAAATGCGGGATCATCCAGGTACAAATGATTCAAATGGGCGGTGAAGTGCTGCATGGCTTTGTTCATCGGATCATTCAAATCGCGCCACTCCAAGGCACTCCAGAACCGCCATTCCAGGAACTGGCCCCATTCGCTGCCCATGAAGAGCAGTTTCTTCCCCGGATGGGCCATCAGCCAAACGAACATCGTGCGCAAATTGGCAAATTGGTTATAGCGATCCCCAGGCATCTTATGCATCAGGGATTTCTTCCCGTGGACCACTTCATCATGGGAAAACGGCAGAATGAACTGTTCGTCGTCCATGTACATGAAACTGAACGTTAACAGGTTCATATGGTCCCGCCGATACAACGGATCCATTTCAAAGAACTTGAGGGTATCGTTCATCCAGCCCATGTTCCACTTGTAGTTAAAACCTAACCCGCCCGCGCTGACCGGTCCGGTCACCTGCGGAAAGGCGCTGGCCTCTTCCGCGATCATCAGGATATCCGGATGATACTGGAAGACCACCGTGTTCAGCTTGCGAATGAATGCCAAGCCTTCCAAATTGCTATTGTTCCCGTATTTATTGACGGTCCCTTCTTTGCCCTCATCGTAATCCAGATACAACATGTTGGAGACCGCGTCCACCCGAATACCGTCCAAATGACATTCATGCAGCCAATACTGAGCGCTGGAGATCAGGAAACTCTGGACCTGGGCTTTGCCCAAATCAAAGTTCCAAGTCCCCCAGCGAACATTGTCGGCCCGGTTGGGATCAGCGTATTCAAACGTGGCCGTACCGTCATACTGGGCTAAGGCATCCATGTTGCGGATGAAGTGGCCAGGTACCCAATCCATGATCACGCCGATATTCGCTTGGTGAAACTTGTCCACCATGGTTAAGAATTCAACCAGCGAGCCGAATCGGCTGGTCGGCGCAAAATATCCCATCAACTGATAGCCCCAGGAGGCATCCAGCAAATGTTCCATGAGCGGCATGAATTCCACATGGGTATAGCCCAATTCGTGGAGATAGGGAATCATCCGGTCCGCCAGCTCTGGATACGTCAGGTACGACCCATCATCATGGCGCTGCCAGGAGCCGAAATGGACCTCGTAAATATTGATCGGTTCATGGTAAGGCCGCTTGGCTTTGCGCTGCTTAAGCCAGGCTGCATCGTGCCATTCAAAGTCCGGCCGATCCAGTACGATGGCCGCATCCCCGGGCTTGTGTTCATAGCCTAAGGCGTACGGATCAATTTTTACCGCCTCTTGACCATCCGCTTGGGTGACAGAGACCTTGTACAAGTCATTGATTTTGCATTGATCCGTCTCCCCGACCCACCAGCCGGTATTTGCCAACCGGGCTAGTTTCAGCGTCGGTTCCCAATTTGTGAATTCCCCCATGATCGCCACGCCCTGGGCATGGGGCGCCCACACCGTAAAGCGGAAGGTGGGCTGACCCGGCGTGACCCGGCGACAGCCTAACACCTCATAGCTTTGGTAATACGTGCCAGTATTAAATAAATACGCACGTTTCTCTAATTGCGACAGATTTGATTGCACACCGCCCATCCTTTCTTCATGCTCAACATGGTACAGAACGCTACGGCCCCGAGAAACTTCTTCCTTACCCCGAAATAAATGTTCCCAATTACGATTATACAGAGAAAAGGTCGTGAGCGTGTGGGAAAAGGCTTATCAATTTTGGTCCGTACCAATAAAATAAGCGGTTCACGTGTTTGCAACCTGTCTCTTCTCCTCAAGTGTAACAAATCGCAAAGCGGACGTGAAATGGAAAGGCCTAGCAAAAAACGCCCTGCTCCGCGGGGAGAGGACGCTCAATATATCAAAAACCTATTTGAAATGAAAAACATAGTGACAAATTTCGAGCCGCTTTCAGAACAAATTTCCTAACCAGCGGAAGAACCGTTCAAAAATATTGAGTTTGCCCACATTCTGGGTAGCAATCAAATTGACTTGCTGGGTGTTGACCCGGGGCAAATAGCCCAAACTATCATCCGCCAAAGATGTGCTGGCCACTTGATCACCCTTTTGTACCGGGGCGCTGGTCGCCGCTTTCCTGCCCATGGCCAAAACCGGGGTGGCCAACTGGCCGTTGTGCTGCCACGCCACGACTGGTTTAGCCAGGCCCACGGCCACCGCATCCTGTTTGCCGTCAGTTACTGACAGTTTGGCAATTTTCGTATTGTTCGGCGTTAACGTCACCGGCCGCCATTGCTGATTTACTGCGCGCAGCAATGCTGCAGTGGCAGTGAAGCGCTTGGCATTATCGGTTTCGGCCCCATCCGCATGGAGCACGACACTGACCAGCCGCCGCCCCTGCCAAGGCATGGTGGCAACAAGACACTGGCCGGCCAGATCGGACGTCCCGGTCTTCAGCCCATCCACTGGCAGATCGCTTTGCGCCAAAGAGTTGCCAGTGAGCAAGGCATTCCAGTTGGTCATCGCGTAAGTCTGCGTATCGGTGACGGCAAAGTTTTTATGCACCACCGCAGAATCTTTCAGCACGTCGGGATACGTCTGCAACAAATGGCGCACAACCAGACCGATATCGGCAGCGCTCATCTTATTTTCGCCATCGCTGGGCGTGCCCGGCACCCGCAGACTATCCGGAATCAAACTATTGTTCAACCCGCTGGTCGTATAAATCGTGGCGTCTTGGATGCCTAACGCATCGAGATGGTCTTGCATTTCTTTAATAAAAGCCTTTTGCGAACCGGACAATTTATTGCCCAGCAGCATCACTGCCACGTTCGCCGAGTAGATCCAGCCAGCATCGTAAAGCTCTCGCACGGTATAGGCGTGATTTGCTAAGGGCACGTTGGATAAATTCGTATCCTGGCTGAGTTTGATTTCCGCCGCATTGGGCGTGACCGTGTCGGTCCATTGCAGGCGACCGTGACTGATGGCGTCGCGGATCACGTACAGACTGACAATTTTAGTCAGCGAGGCCAGCGGGTAAGCGGTCAAATCATCTTTAGCCGCCAGCACTTTGCCGCTCTGCAAATCAAAGGCGACACCGGCCTTGGCACCGATAGTGATGGTACTGGTATTCACCGGCGCTGCGGCCGCTTGCGCGATTGGCGCGGCAGCGCCCAAACACAGTAAGGTCAGCCACAGGACAATGAGGCTGGCCCAATTCTTCTTACGCAGTTGCATGATCTTGAGTTCCCACTTTCTGATGACGTGCTTGTTCCACTTGCTTAATGGCGTCTGGTTTGGCAACGGGCTTGCCGGGCGCGGCCGGGAGATAGATGACGAAACTGGTCATCTTGGCATCGGAGGTGGCATAAATGTATCCGCCGTGAAGCGCGACGATGCTCTGGGCAATGGCTAAGCCCAGCCCCGAGCCGCCGGTTTCCTGGGAGCGAGACTCCTCGACCCGGTAGAACCGGTCGAAGAGGTGGCTGAGCGAATCATTGGGAATTTCCGCGCCGTCGTTAGCCACCTTGATGATCACCTCGCTACCGACTTGTTGCGCCGTCAACCAGATGTGGGTCGCCCCCTTGCCGTATTTCAACCCATTCACCAGCAGATTATTGAACACGCGCACCAGTTTCTCCGGATCCGCCGTCATGACCAGCGGATTAGGCGTGGTATCAATATCGATACTGATTTTCTTCTTCTCTGCCTCCAGCTCAAAACTGGCGGCTAGCTGCGCCAATAAATTAGTCAGTGAAAATTCGGTCGTATTCAAATGAGTGCCAGTCTGCCGAACTTTGGTGTATTCAAACAAGTCGTCTACCAGCACTTTCATCTGCTTAGACTTTACGTAGGCCGTGTGGCTGTACTTCAACAGCTCTTCTTCGGAATGATATTGACGGTCCTCAATCAGACCGAGATAACCGATGATCGACGTCAAGGGGGTGCGAATGTCATGACTGACGTTAGAAATCAGCTCATCCTTTGATTTCTCAATCTGCCGCTCCTCATCCATGGATTGCACCGTGGAATCCACCAGGGCATTGATCGAATCAATCACCTTTTGCAGGTCTGTTTTCACTAAGAAAGGAATTCGGTGGCCCAAATGTCCCTCGGCAATGTAATGCAGTTCCCGAATCACATGGCGCATCTGAATTTGGTGATAGCGGCGGATCAGCCGCCACCAGACGACGATTACATCGACGATGACCATCAAAAAGACGAATAGCCATTGCCAGCTCCAGAGTTGCAGTGTGTTGTTCTGGTTCAGGCCAATTTTCAGCAACCAAATGCCATCCTGGACCCGGGGTGAACTGTTCAGCACCTGGGTGATCAAGACCAGCACGGCAAAGTTGAGCAAAATCAGGAGCACGACGGTAACGATACCTTCAATGATCAGCTCGCTTTTTTCACGACCGGTCAGTTTTACTTTTTTTGGAATCATGAAGCCTCAACCTTATACCCGACACCCCAAACCGTCTGGATCACCTTTTCGCCGCCGGTCGCCGCTTCGATCTTGTCCCGCAAGTGGGATACGTGGACCATCACGGTCTTCGCACTGACGATGGATTCTTGCTGCCAGACGCGTTCGAAAATCTCATCGGCTGAAAAAACCCGGTTCGGATGACTGGCTAATAAGTAGAGAATACCGAATTCCAAAGCAGTTAATTGAATGGTCTTCCCGGTCAGGGTAGTTACTTCGTGGGAATCTTTATTGATGTTCAATGGGCCCACCGATAACGTCTCGGGCGCCTCATTGGTCACTTGGCCGGCACTGCGGCGCAGCAGCGACTTGACTCGAGCCATGACTTCCAAGGGATTGAAAGGCTTGGCCACATAGTCGTCGGCACCGGTGATCAAGCCTTTGATCTTGTCCATATCGGCGGTTTTGGCACTGACCACGATGATTGGGATCTGAGAGTCTTTGCGGACTTCTTTGATCACGTCAATGCCGGACATGCTGGGCATCATAATATCGAGGATCATGAGCGCGATGTCGGGGTTGGTGGCGAGTTTGGTCATCGCTTCTTTGCCGGAATAGGCAAGAACGCTGTCGTAGCCTTCATTTTTAACGTAGATGTTGAGTAATTCGACGATTTCTTTGTCGTCGTCGACGATTAGTATTTTTGTCATTGAAAAAACACTCCGTTCAGCTGGGATTGGCGGCGTTGAGCGCTGCCTGAAGATAATAATACCAGAGATACATTAAGAATGTTTAAGGGTGTTGGCAGAAAGGTCCCTCTTTGTACGGCGTGCCAAGTGCTCCGCAAGCTGCGGCGGATGGGGCTGGAACGCCATGACGGCGTTTTGAGCCTGCTGCGCAGTCTCAAAATCGCCTAACAACATCGGCGGCAAAGCCGCCGTGTTGTTTCCATGGCTGAGCCCCATCCGCCTCCGCTTGCTACGCACTTGGCACTAGCATGCGTCAAAATTGAAACATTCCCTTCCTCAGTAATCTTCTATCCTTCTCCCTGAATTGCCACTAACTTATTCAGCCCCTTCTGCAGTTCAGCAGTTGTCAGTCCGGCTTCAGTCCGTTCCTTCTCTGGCAGTTGGAGCAAAGCGGCGTAAAGCCATAAGCCTAATTTAACGTAGTCGTCTTGTTCCATCGCGTAACGAATCTGAGTGAATTTCGTAAGTGCCTCCTGGTAGTGCTGGGTGTGGAGCAGTTCGCGCAGGACATCTTGGTAGGGCAGGGGCGGTTTGTTGGCGGGGAAGATGATGGCGGATTCGGTACCTTCGGCGCGTTTGCCGAGGATATAGCCGAGTTGGCCAGCGATACCTTTGATTTGACGTAATAGGAAATCTGTTTCTTCGGCCATGGTGGTCGCCTCGCTTTCTTAATAATTCCCATTTTAGAGAAAAAAAGAACCGCTGTCAGCGACAACGGTTCAATAGAGACAAATTATTAATTATGCCCGGCTGTAGTTCGGGGCTTCTTTGGTGATCTGTACGTCGTGGGGGTGGCTTTCCCGCAGGCCGGCGTTGGTGATCCGGACGAACTGGGCGTTGTCCCGCAGGTCGGCGAGATTCGCGGCGCCAACGTAACCCATGCCGGAACGGACACCGCCCATCATTTCATAGAGGACATCAGCTGCGGCACCCTTGGCGGCGACGCGGCCTTCAATGCCTTCCGGCACTAATTTCTTAGTCGTCTTCACGTTGCCTTGGAAATACCGGTCGGAGGAGCCGTGGTCTTGGGACATGGCGGCCAGAGAACCCATACCGCGATAAGACTTGAAGCGGCGGCCTTCGTAAATTTCGAATTCACCAGGCGCCTCATCGGTCCCGGCGAGCATGCTGCCAAGCATGACGGCCCAGCCGCCAGCGGCTAAGCCTTTGACAATATCGCCGGAATACTTGATCCCGCCGTCAGCGATGATTGCCTTGCCCCGCTTGCGGGCTTCCGTCGCCGCATCATAGATGGCGGTGATTTGGGGTACACCGACACCGGCGACGATCCGGGTGGTACAAATGGAGCCCGGGCCGATGCCGACTTTGACGATGTCGACGCCGGCGTCGAACAAAGCAGCGGTGCCTTCAGCCGTGGCAACGTTCCCGGCGATCAAGGTCTTGTTCGGGAAGGCGGCGCGAATCTCGGCAATTTTTTTCAATACGCCAGCGGAATGACCGTGGGCGGTATCGATGATCACGGCGTCCGCGCCGGCATTAAATAACGCTTCGGTCCGTTCCATCGTATCTTTCGTGACACCGACTGCCCCGGCAGCCAGGAGCCGACCATGGCTGTCCTTGGCCGCGTTGGGGTAGTTCTTCACGTTCTCGATATCCTTGATCGTGATCAAACCGCTCAAGCGGCCGTCATCATCCACCAGGGGCAGCTTCTCGATGCGGTGGCGCTGAAGGATCAGTTCGGCTTCGTCCAGAGAAGTCCCGACCGGCGCGGTGACCAGGCGGTCCTTGGTCATCACACTATCGATGGTGACGGAGTAATCATCGACAAAGCGCAGGTCCCGGTTGGTCACGATGCCAATCAATTGGCGGGATTCTTCGTTGTCGACGATCGGCACACCGGAAATGTGGTATTTCTTCATTAACGTGTCGGCGGCCAATACGGGACGATCGGCGGTGAGGAAGAACGGATCGGTGATGACGCCGCTCTCGCTGCGTTTGACCTGCAGGACCTGGTCGGCCTGTTCCGTAATCGTCATATTCTTGTGGATCACGCCCAAGCCGCCTTGACGGGCCATCGCGATGGCCATGGGTGCTTCGGTGACGGTGTCCATACTAGCAGAAAGGACCGGAATGTTCAGCTTCAGGTTATCCGCCAGCTGAACAGACAGGTCCACATCCCGGGGCAGTACATGACTCTCGGCCGGAATCAATAACACATCATCAAACGTTAAACCCTCTTTGGCAAACTTGGTATCCCAATTAGACATTACGTGACCTCCATATAGTTTTGTTGTGTAGAATAACAGGAACATTGACCCTTGTCAAGTTTAAATTGATAAACAAAAAACGAACGATTATAAAGGCCTATAATCGTTCGTTCATAATTACTTGTCGTCCGCTGGCGGTGCCGGCATAAAGAAGGACTCGGTGATGTGCAGATACCGGCGCAGCAGGTAGCGCACACCGAATGCCGCGGCGCCCAGCACCAGTAATACTGGGGCCGGCAAGACCGGATTGATCACCTTCGGCACAAAGAAAGTGAGCGACAGGACCACCATGGCCACCACCAACAAGCCCACCATGTAGGCCACCATCTTCCACATCTTGGGCCGCTTACTTTTAGGCAGCCGCATCAGATCGTTCATTTCCGTGAAAGCCAGACCAAAGACAACAGAGATCACGACCATACTCAGAATGCCGGTCGCCCCGGTGCTGTTTTTTGCCTTGGCAAAATAGCTCATGATCCCGTTCATCAAAGTCAGAATGCCCAAGAACATCAGACCACTGTCCAACGATTTCTGCCAAAACGGGGTCTTCTTCACCGGTTTGGGCTTATGCGTGATGGCATACGCCTTGACCGTGGGTCCGCCGTACAACTTGTTGGCGGGGGTCCCGCGGCGCTGGGCTTTCATGATCTCTGGCAGGATCAGCGCCATTTCGGTATCGATCTTCTGTTCTGAATAACCGGCATCACTCAAGGATTTGCGCAGTTGAAAGACATAGTCCGCATTGCGCTTGGAAAGACCAGCGCTGATTTCTTGAGTGCTCATCGCATCGATCTGCTTGTCGATCTCCTCCTGTTTGGACAGGTGGACGACCTTTTCCTGTTGTTTTTCGTGGGCCTGGGCATTACGTTCCCGTGGATCCAAATTATTTTCCTCTTTTCTCACTCATAATCACACATTGAAGCGGAACTCGATGATGTCCCCGTCTTGGACCAGATAATCCTTACCTTCCAAGCGCAGGCGGCCGGCTTTGCGGACGGCCTCCATCGACCCGTATTTATCCAAATCGGTGAAGGACACCGTTTCCGCTCGAATAAAGCCCCGTTCAAAGTCGGAGTGAATGACCCCTGCGACCTGCGGCGCCTTCATGCCCTTGTGGAACGTCCAGGCCCGGGTTTCCGGACCGCCCGCCGTAAAGAACGTGGCCAGACCCAGCAAATGATAGGACGCACGAATCAGGCGATCCAGACCGGATTCTGTCACCCCTTCGGCTTCCAAGAAGTCCTGCTTGTCCGCATCGGGCAATTCGGCGATTTCCTCTTCCGTCTTAGCAGAAATACCGATAGCCTCGGCGTTATCCTTGGCCGCATAATCCTTGACCGCTTGATAATACTTGGATTGCTCCGGGTCGGCCATGTCGTCTTCAGCAATGTTGGCCACGTACAGCACCGGCTTAGCCGTGAGCAGGAACAAGCCCTTGACGATTTTTTGCTCGTCTTTGTTAAACTCAATAGACCGTACGGAGCCGCCGTCTTCCAGTACCGGTTTGATCTTTTGCAAAACAGCCAGCTCGGCCAGCGCCGCTTTGTCCTTCGTCTTGGCAACCTTCTCCACCTTGCCGAAACGCTTGTTGATGGAATCCAAGTCAGCGATGCTCAATTCCAAATTAATGGTTTCGATGTCGTCCACGGGATCGACCTTGCCGGTCACACTGGTGATGTCATCGTCGTCGAAAGCCCGTACGACGTGAACAATAGCGTCCACTTGGCGGATGTTTTCCAAGAACTTGTTGCCTAGTCCTTCCCCTTTGCTGGCACCTTTGACGATCCCGGCAATGTCGGTGAATTCAAAGGTGGTGTGAACGATCTTCTTCGCCGGAATAATTTCATCGATCCGGGCGAGACGCTTGTCGGGCACTTCCACCATCCCCACGTTAGGGTCAATCGTGGCGAAGGGGTAGTTGGCCATTTCGGCCCCGGCCTTCGTAATTGCGTTAAACAATGTGGACTTGCCGACGTTGGGCAGTCCGACGATACCTGCTGTTAATGCCATTTTGCTTGCAAACCTGCTTTCCAAAATATCTGTATGCTGATGTTACAGTCCTGTATTGGGCGGATCTAAGGGGCGCGGCTGAACGTAATGGGGCTCATTAGCAGCCGCCACGTCCGCTGCCGCGGTCAATACTTTCTTCATCTTCTTGGTAAATTCTTGGCGGGGCATCATGATCATATGCCCGCACCCCATACACTTAATGCGAATGTCCATGCCGACCCGCAGGATCTCCCAGCGGTTCGTGCCGCAGGCATGGGGTTTCTTCATTTGTACTAAATCACCTAGGGCAAACATGGGCGCGGCCTCCTCTTAGTCGGTGTCGTCCAGAGAAATGGACAGCACATCCAAAATGCGGTTCAAATCGTCTGTGGAGACAAAGGGAATCTCGATCTTGCCCTTCCCGGCCTTGCTCTCCTGGATGGCCACCTTGGTCTGGAACCGTTGCCGCAGTTGTTCCTCGGTGGCTTCCACAAACTTAGACCGTTGGGGCTTGGGGGCGTGCTTCTTAGCCGGTGTCTGGTTCATCTCGCTGACCAGCCGTTCCAATTGGCGGACGGTCAAGGATTCCTTGATCGTCTTTTTAGCCACCGGCATGATCTGGGCCTTGTCCTTCAACCCCAGCAAAGTCCGGGCCTGGCCCATGGATAATTCGCCATCGGCTAAGTACTTCTTCGCTGGTGCCGGGAGGGACAGGATCCGCAGATAATTGGCAATGTACGGCCGGCTCTTGCCCAACCGCTCGGAGACCTCGGCTTGGGTCAAGTGCAACCGTTTGAGCATCATGTCATAGGCTTCCGCCTCTTCCAGCGGGTTCAGATCCTCCCGCTGCAAGTTTTCCAGAATTGCTGCTTCCATCATCGTGGAATCATCCAGTTGGCGGACGATGCCGGGAATGGTGGTCTTCTGGGCGATCTTTGACGCCCGCAGCCGCCGTTCCCCGGCGATCAATTCATAACCGTTGACGCTCTTCCGGACAATGATCGGCTGCAAGACACCGTTTTGTTCAATCGAATGGGCCAGTTCCTGTAAACTGTCATCTGTAAATCGTTGGCGCGGTTGGTACGGGTTCGGGCGGATATCCGCCACGGGCAGTTCGGCCACGACTTCCTCAGCCTTCTCACCGGTTTCGATATCGGCGAACAGGGCATCAATGCCCCGGCCGAGTCCTTTACGTTTCTTAGTCGCCATAGCGCGCCACCACCTCCTTGGCCAATTCCCGGTAAGCTGTTGCACCCCGGGATTGGCTGTCATAATCAATGATCGACTCCCCAAAACTTGGGGCCTCCGCTAAGCGGGTCGCCCGAGGAATAATCGTTTTAAACACCTTGTCAGCGAAGTGCTGCTGCACTTCCGCCACCACTTGAGCGGCCAGATTCGTACGGGCATCAAACATCGTCATCAAGACCCCGAGGATGGCAAGATCCGGATTGAAATGTTTGCGCACCAAATCAATGGTTTGGAGCAGCTGGCCCAGCCCTTCCAGGGCGTAGTATTCACTTTGGACCGGAATCAAGATCCGATCCGACGCGGTGAAGCCGTTGATTGCCAGCTGGCCCAGGGACGGGGGACAATCAATTAAAATATAATCATATTGTCCCTGCACCGGAGCCAAGCCATTCTTCAACCGGGTCTCCCGGGCAATCTGAGTGGTCAGTTCTACCTCGGCCCCAGCCAGTTGCAAAGTGGCCGGCACAATGTCCAGCCCTTTGCGCTCCGTCGGCCGAATCGCTGGGGCCAGCGGTGCCTCATCGATCAAAATTTCGTAGACATCATGCTGGATGGAGCTTTTTTCGATTCCTACCCCGCTGGTCGCGTTACCCTGGGGATCGATATCCACCAGCAGCACTTTTTTGCCCATCTCAGCCAGTGCGGCGCCCAGATTAATGGTCGTCGTGGTCTTGCCCACGCCGCCCTTTTGATTTGCTACGGCAATTACTTTCGCCAACCCAGGTGGCCTCCTACTCTGTGTCTGTTTTATCGGCCGTCGGGACCGTGATCTGAATGTGGTGGCCAGCATCGTCGTCACTCTCGGAATACGTGATCGGCACCCCCGCCTCCTGGACCATCGCGACAGACTTCTTAATCGTATTGATAGCCACCCGGGGATCGGTACTATGGGTACTGCGCACCCGTTGTTTCGGCTGACTTGCCGGGCGCTTCTTCGGCGTTGGCGCTGCGGTATGCTCAGTGGTGTCCGCCTCAGTTTCGGCCGCTGTTGGTGCTGCTGGTTCGGGCCGCGTCGGCGCAGCGGGTTCCGGATGCAGCAAGTGATCCACGAGTTCTTCCGTTTCTTTCACGTTCAGCCCATCCTGAAGGACTTTATGCAACGCCAGCTGCTGCTGCAAATCATCCAACTGGAGCAAAGCGCGGCCGTGCCGTTCGGTGATCTGACCATCCATGATGGCCTCTTGCACCGCGTCAGACAGTTTCAGCAGGCGCAGCTTGTTGGCCACAAAAGATTGGGACTTGCCCATCTGCTGCGCCAAGCATTCCTGGGTCAAATCGTTAAGCTTCATCAAGGCCGCATAGGCCCGGGCTTGTTCAATCGGCGAGAGCTGTTCCCGCTGCAGATTTTCTACCAGTGCCATGGACGCCGTCTCCTCATCATTCATCTTCTGGACGATGGCCGGCACTTCTTTCCAGTGCAAACTGCGCACCGCTCGAAAGCGCCGCTCACCCGCAATGATTTCGTAATGATCTGATTCATATTCCCGCAGGACGATGGGCTGGAGCAGCCCGTGTTCCTTGATCGTCCCGGCCAATTCTGAGATCCGCGCATCGTTGAAGTGTTTGCGCGGTTGGAACCGGTTGGGCACGATATTGCCCAGCGGCACCATCACGACTTGATTCACCGTCTGCTGTTGATCCGCTGCCTCGTTGGTTTCCTGCTTCTGCGCTTTGTGCGTATTTTTCTTGAAGAAAGAAAATGCCATTTTCTGTCATTGCCTCCGTATTGCGATGCAGGCCTGCATCGACGCGTATCCGTTTAATGACTCTGAACGAGCGGCTCAGCGTGGGGTGTGCCGGCTTTGCGCGGATACCGTTTGGGCGTATGCCGTGTTTTGCGGTACACCAGCAAGTGGCGCTCGCCGGCTTCTTCCGGCAAGGTCAGCGCTACGTCCTGTTCGAGCTTGGCCCCGAGTTGCGCCACCGCATACTCGGCCGCCGCCTCTTCCGCTGGGGCACTGCTGCCCTTCATGGCGACGAAGACCCCGCCGACTTTGACCAGCGGCAAGGTCAGCTCGGCCAAGACGTTCAACGGCGCCACCGCCCGGGCGGTCACGACATCGAAGGCCTCTCGCTGGGGACTGCGCTTGTTGCCGGCATCCTCGGCGCGGCCATGGATCAAGGCCACCCCGGTGAGATCCAATTGGCCGACCGCATCGTTCAAAAAATTAATTCGCTTTTGTAAAGAATCGAGTATCGTGAGGGAGATTTGAGGAAAGGCAATTTTCACCGGAATACCCGGCAAACCTGCGCCGCTGCCGACATCCATCATCGCCAGAGGTGCAGTCGCCAACGCAGGCACCGCTTGGATCAGGGTCAGGGAATCGTAGAAATGTTTCAAATAGACGTCCCCTTCAGCGGTGATCGCCGTTAAATTCATTTTTTCATTCGCGGCGACCAATAATTCAAAATATTGGTGAAACTGCGCCATCTGCGCAGCCGTCAGGGTCAGCCCCTGCTGGGCCAGCGTTTCTTGGAAAACTTGCGGCGTCATTGCCCGTGCTCCTCTCGTCTATTTAACCGTGAAACACAGAGTGTTCCACATTTCTCCACTTTACCTGAATGAGCGACGAAAAGCAAGGCAGGTCAAGGGGTTAGCGTTTTATTTCAGCGAAAGGAACAAAGGGCTGCGGGGCCGTGTTGCCCGGAGTCAGCACCTTGGTCAGCCACAGTACACCCCACCACTGGTCCAGCTTATAGGCAAAATGGGGAAATAAAGCATGCTGGGTGTAGCCGTCCCGTTCGTGAAAGCGGATAGAGCGGGCGTTATCCGCCGTGATGCAGGCGCCGAGACTGACGACGTGCTGCTGGCGCAGGGCGGCCTCCAGGGCTTGGTATAACCGGCGGCCGATACCATGGGCGATGGCGTCTTGGGCCACGTATACTGAGACCTCCGCGGCCCAATCGTAGGCAGTGCGGAAGCTGTAAGCACTGGCATACGCGTATCCTTGAATCATTCCCTGATCATCCATGGCAACCAGGTAGGGGTAACGCTGAAGCGTCGTTTGGATGCGCCGGAGAAATTCTTTAGCAGTCGGCGGCGTGCATTCCATGGTAATTGCAGTACCGGTGACGTAGGGGGCGTAAATGGCCGCCAGGCGGGACGCATCGGCAGCGGTGGCAAGGCGAATGGTGATGGCGATAATCCTCAACTTCTTCCATAATGACGTGCCCATAGTTTACCGCGAAATGGTCGGCAGCGATGGTATAATTTGGGTACTGTTTCATTGTTGAGGAGGACTATTGTCTTGAAGAAAATGATACCAACTGTTTTGGTTCTGTTTGGCTTGCTTGCCCTGCTCGCCGGTTGTACCGCCGCCAGCCAGCCCAAGCACGCTGCCGTCGCCACGATTTCAGTCACCTATGAGTTGCGGAAAAACAACCAGGCCTTTGCCAAAAAGACGATTCAGGTGCCGAAAAACAACGCTGTCGTCCTGACCGGCTTGAAGAAAGGCTGGTCAGTCAAAGCCGCCAACGGCTTCATCACCAGCATTGCCGGCAAGAGCCAAAACACCGCCAAGAAGGTTTACTGGCTGTACACCGTCAACGGCAAGATGGCCAGCAAGGGGGCTGCTCAGCAGAAAGTGCAAGCCAAGGATAAGGTCGTCTTCAACCTGGCCCCGACCAAATAATGCCATTCACCACGCCCAATCGAACCCGCCAAGTCACCCTCCTCGCCATGCTCACCGCGCTGTGTGCTGCCCTGCGTATTGTCAAGATCCCCATTCCCAATGTCCAGCCGGTAACGGCGATTCTCATGCTGGTCACCCTGCAATTGGGTCTTGCCGCCGGCCTGATCCTCGCCGTGAACACGATGGTCCTGTCGAACATTTTCCTGGGTTTCGGCATTTGGACCATCCCCCAGATTGGAGCGTACGCCGGGTGTATCCTGCTGGTCGGCTTTCTGGCCCGCGTGACGCCGCTGCGCCGCTGGTTTTGGGCCCAGCTCACTCTCTGCGGTCTGCTTGGATTTCTCTACGGCTTTCTCGTCAGCCTCGGCATGGCCGTCTTTGGCCAACTCAGCGGCTTAGGCCTCTGGGCGTATTATCTAGCTGGCATCCCCTTTGACGGCTACCATGCTGCCGGAAATCTAGTATTCTATTTTGTATTGAAGAAGCCATTGGTGCTAGCCCTGACCAAGTATCAGAAAAGCGGTCAAAACTGATTTCTCAGCTTGACCGCTTTTCATATGCCATGGCAGAGCCCTAGTCGGTTAATTCCCGCTTCGGCTCTTTCTTTTCTTTATTCGCTTCTTTATTCATCTCGTCCACCCAAGCCTTGGCATGCTTGACGGCATCGGCCGTCAGCGCATCCCAATCATCATACTTGGCCAGTTGGATCACCAATTCATCCGGGTTGTCATTGAACACACTGCGGTTATTGATGGTGATGTTGAACTCGTCAAACCGGTACTGATCGCCGAAGTGGCGAATCTGCAAAACGAAATAGCCGGACTCGTATGTATGCTCGTTGTCAGCCTCTTCATAGAGTACCTGCAACTGGCGCTTGTCGTCCTTAAACTCAAACGTCTTTTTCAACGTATCCCACAATTGGTTATAGTGTTCATGCAAATCTTTGATTTGGGCGTCGCTGAGGTCCTCGTCGAAGGCAATTTTTTTACCTGCTAATTCCATATTGACATCTTCCCTACATTTAATCGACTCTTGCAATTTTCATTCTACGGCTCTGGCCGCCTTCATTCAAGGGTGAAAGCGTAATGGTCTATTTGTTTGCTGGCAGTTTGACCCGCTTATTAACCATCTTGGCTCGGCCAAACGACTTGGATTCCCAATGGCTATGGATGCCCCAGTAATAAAACAGGAGCGCGCCGATGATCAGCACTAAGAAATCATAGGGGTAATGGATCCAGTTCAAACCATTGAACTCTTGACTGCCGATCAGGGACATTACGGATAGAAAAATCAAGTACGTCAGCAGCCAGGCGCTGCCCTGGACCTGTTTTTTAGTATTCGCCCAGCCCGTCCGCCATTCGAAGTAGAGATAGAACGGAAAGCCCAGCAGGATCACTAAGATGACTTCCACGGTAGTCGGCCATTTCGCCCAATAAGTCGCCAACGACGCCAGCACGAAGGCCAGCGGGGCCATGATCCGCAGGTGGGCCGAGGTGACCGGGCGTTTGAAGTTCGGCGCCATTTTGCGCAAAGACACGACAGTCGTGGGGCCGGTCAGGTAGGCAATCAGCGTCGACGTGGAAATCACACTGGCCAGCGTACCCCAGGAACGGAACACGGATACCATGGCCATGCTGAGGATGGCGTTGACCACCATCGCCACCCGCGGTGTCCCGTAACGGGCATCAATTTTGCCGACAAAATGGGGGATGTGATTGTTCCCCGCCATGGCCTGCAACGCCCGACCGGTGGAGGCGACAAACGACACGCCGGTGCCAAATGGCGAAACAAAGGCATCCATGTAAAGCAGGACAGACAACCAATTCAGGCCCAGCAGGACGGCCAAATCGGCAAATGGCGAATTGAAGTTGATCCCTTGCCAGCCGTATTTCGCCAGCTGGTGGGGCGGCATCGCCGTGATGAACGTGCTTTGTAAGAGGATATACAAGACCGCACTGATCACCAGTGAAATGGCGATCCCTTTGCCGATATTTTTGCCCGGCTTTTTTACTTCATCGCCCATATTGATCACGGTCTGGAACGCGTTGAACGAAAAGATGATCCCGGATACCGAGGTCGCCGCGAAAATCGGTGCAGTGCCGTAAGGCATGAACGCCTGGACCGTGTGGCCGTAATTGCCGGGGTGAAACCCGGAAATCGTCAGCATGATGATCGTCAACAGCGGCACGCCGACCTTGAACACCGAAATAAAACTGGTGAAGCGGGTCAGCAAGGTCACGGACCAATAATTCAGCAGCGTGAACACGACGATGAACGCGAAGACCACCAACAGCCCCACCGTAGTGATCGTCCCGTTTTGCAGAAAACCGCGGGTGAAGCGGGCCCAGGACCAGGGCCAAGAGGCCATATATTGCACCGCCGCCACGGCTTCGATGGGAATCAGGGTGATCAGCGACACCCAGTTGGCCCAGGCGGCGATGAAGCCCAGTAACGACCCATGGGTGTACTGGGCATATTTGCTCATGCCCCCGGATTCGGGAAACATTGTCCCCAGTTCGATGTAATTGTAGGCGATGGTGCCGATCACCACCGCGCCGATGACCCAGGAGATGAGTGCTGCCGGCCCGGCGACCTTCGCCGCTTCCCAGGCCCCGAACAACCAGCCGGAGCCGATGAGCGACCCCAGTCCGAGCATCACGAGTTGAAATAAACTGATCAGTTCTGTTTGTTTCTTCTTTGCTGCCATATTTTCTGAAAAACCCTCCAAAATGTAACTGCCTAAAAAAGAATCAGTCTTGCCCAGTGTAACATGTCCCGCTTGGTTATCGGTCCCAAGTCCCTTTTTCCCTGCCCGCATTCGTGGTCCAATAAGGGTATCACCTTTGCAGAAAGGATTTTAACCATGCTCGTTAACGTGATCCTGGCTTTTCTCTTCCTCTTCGCGATTTTTCGCGGCTGGTCCCGGGGTATCGTCGCTCAACTGGTGCATCTCGGCGGCAGCCTGCTGCTGTTCTTCATCGCTTGGTGGTACAACAAACCCGTCGGCGAGTGGCTCAGCGGCCTCTGGACCAAGTCCCATCCCGAAAGCACGGCCTTTGCCGGGGCAGCGGGCAATGTCATCGCCTTTTATCTGATCATGACCATCGGCGGCTTGATCATTTGGTGGATCACCCGCCGGACCCGCTGGTTTACGAAATTTCCCGTCGTCCACCAAATCAACGCCTTGCTCGGCGCCCTGCTCACTTTAGTCATGACGGTCATCTTCGTCACCTTGACCCTGGCGGTGCTCAGCCGCTGGCCGAATAACGACCTGCAACTGGCCATTCTCAATTCTTCCTGGGCCCAATGGCTCCTGACCCAATCGCAAATCGTGTGGCGGGACGTCTTGGCTTGGCTGTTCCACGTTTCGGCCAATGATCTGACTATGGCCTTTGCCCTCTTGCCGTAAAAGCAAAACAGGTGCAAGACAGGCCGCTTCGTGGTAGAGTACAATCTAAGTTGAACAGCGTTGAAGGGGGTTAAACACCACATGGCAGAACCAATCAAAATTGCGTATCTGTACGAGGATCTAATGAATACTTACGGTGATTCCGGGGACGTCAAGATCCTGCGCTTCCTGTTGAAGCAGCAGGGCTATGACACCACGGTGACCAACGTCAGTTTAGGCGACGACTTTGACGCCAATGATTACGACTTCCTATTTTTCGGCGGCGGTCAAGACTTCGAACAGACCGTGGTGGCCAAGGACTTGCAACGGCACCGGGAAACCATCAAGGATTACATTGAAGCCGGCAAACCGATGCTGTGCATCTGCGGCGGCTACCAGTTCCTGGGTACCTACTACAAGATGAGCGACGGCACGGTGATCAAGTGCCTGAATATTTTGCCGCTGCACACCGTCTTCAAGGCCGATGCCCGAATGATCGGCGATACCAAATTCATTACGCAATTTGGGCCGGCCCAGGCCTTCGAGAATCACTCCGGCCGGACGTACTTTGATGACCAGGACAAGCTGAAGCCTTTTGGCACGATGATTGAAGGCTATGGCAACAACCCGGATGACCACACCGAGGGCATGCGCTATAAGAACGTCATCGGGAGCTACTCCCATGGGCCACTGCTGAAGAACTTGAACATCGCGGAAGGTATCATGAAGCTGATCATTCAGAATCATCAGGACCGGTTAGCCCACAGCAAAGAAGCCGTCATGGCGTAAAAAAACAGCGTTCAGAGAAATTTCTCTGGGCGCTGTTTTTGACTGTGCACTATTTCAGGGTGCTGCCGCCATCATCAGGAGTCAAGGTGTAGGTCACCGTGGCCTGGTACTTGCCGCCGGTGAAACCGCTGAAGCCGCCGCCGTTATCTCCCACGGTGAAGGTCGTGTTGCCGACATTGCGCCGATAACCCGCCGGGTACTTGCCGCCAGGGCGGGTGAGAATTTTGGTTGGGGAACCGCCGGCGGTCACCGTACCATTGGCCGGCGTACTGCCGGTGGTTAGATCGTTGAACGTGATGGTGGAGCCGGTAATGCTGCCGGTACCGTTAACCGGACGGAACCCGCTCATCTGCGCATACAGATACCAAGGATCCCGGGTGGGTGAATCCGGGTCAATGGGTTCGACAGCCCGATTGTCAAACGCTTCGAAGTAGGCATTATCCTGTTGATCAGCAGGCAGCGCTTGGGCTGTCCCTACGGCGGTACTGGGCAATTGACCAAAGTCCAAGTTCGGCACATGAAGCAGGCCATAGGTGTTGTCACCGCCCGAATAAAGGTAAACGGCATTAGACCCCAACGTGATCGGTGTACCGCTCTCGGTTGTCGCCGAGAAAGTAGACCGGATCACTTGTTGAGCAGGAATGTTGGCGGCACTTGTGTTAGGCACATTGAGCGTGTACATGATTTCTAGCACTTGACCGTTTAGGAGGCCGCCATTAATACCAGGACCATAAATCACATGGGTAAAGTTGGTGATCGCCGGATTGCTGGTATCGATTCCTGCGGTCGAACCCGTTGTAAATGGCGCCGAGCCAAGCGCAGGCATTCCCCCTGCTTTAGTCACCGTCATTGACGACTTGGTAGTTCGCCCGGTCTCGCCGAAAGCTGTTGCGCCCGGACTGAGGGTAAAGTACGGGTGCGCTGGATCGTTAGTTTTCGGCATATCCACTGATACCTTGACATTTTTCAGCAAGCCAAAGGGCGGCGTTGTTGGAATAACGACACGGGCCCGCATCCGAACTTGATCCGTAGGCTGAACGTATCCGCGAATCGAGTCATAGGGACTGACATAATTGTAATAATCATTGGGGACGAAGGTGCCCGCCCCAATCTTATTTTTATATTCTTGCCAGGTATACATTCCATAATGATCCGGATCAGTCACGATACTCTGGTTGACCTTAATCTGGTCATATCCATCAGGTACTACATTGACGATTTGCTGGGCATCAACGTTGCTGGTGTATTGGGTCCCCTTGTACGTATAGGTAATCGTCGTCCGCACAGTGATCACGTGCGGCCCAACACTGTTGGCCACGCCCACCGTACCGTTGCTGTCCGGTACGGTGTGGGCCGCTTGGTCATTGACGGTGAACGCGAAGGCATGGGGACCCGGCGCTTCGGCCGAGTTATCCGGATTGGTCGTCTTGGTCCACGTTCCGGTCTTGCCCGGATTATTATCTGTCAAATCGCCCACGGTCACAGTGCTGTCACTGCCTACCCCGGCGGCGACTTTGCCGTCAACAGCCATTGCTGGCAGCCAGTTGGCCGTCCAATTACCGTCAATCGTGATGCCCTTGGCGAGCTGGGCGGCAGTCACGTTGTACACTCGATTCGTCAAATTGATCGTCGGCATGAACCGCTTTTGCAGCACATAGAGGGTGGCCGGCCGAATATAAGCCCCATCCCCCATGAAACCGGAATAACGCACTTGCAGGTTATCCTTGAAATTATTGCCGACGGTGGGCAGGGTCGTGATCGTGTTGCCTTGATCATCCTTGACGTCGGCACTCACCGCCTTGACCGTTTGGGCTAGTGTGCCTGTATTGGCATACACCTGGTCCGGGGTGTTCAGGGCCGGCTTATTGCCCCAGTTGGCGGGATCCGTGTCCGCGTCTGCTGTTTCAAAATTCGAGTAATAATTGACGACTCGGGCAAACCGCGAGGTACTGACAACATCCGTATCTTTCCGCGGCGTGTACGCCGGATAAGGCAATGATGCACTCTGGGTTGGCAAATCAGAGGCAAGCAAACCACCGGTTGACGCCATATCCAAAGTGGCACTGCGCTGCGCGTAACTCTTCGAACCGTCACGCGTGGGCAAGGAGGCCGCGCTGGGCGTATTCTTGGGCGGCAATAAAACAACTTCCCAAGGTTTAGTGCCCCCGGCACCGTCGCTGACGTCGGTGGTGTCAATATTCATCTTGTTGTCCCAATCGAAGGGCGACACATAGGAATTCCAACTGTTCATGGCCACAGAGAAGCCGACGTTGCCGCCAACTTTGCCGCCATCGGCCCAATAAAGCCGCTTCCCTGGTCCTTCCTGACTGGGGTCCTGATTCCAGCGCATGCCCGTTGGAATTGAAGCAAAGTACGCATCATTAGACGGGGTGGCGGCTTCTTTCCACAAATAACCTGCATCGTTGGCGTGGGCATCCGTGTAAAACGTCGGCTTGATCAGCGCCCGATCCATCGGGGTGTTGTGCGGAGAGACACCGCTGGTTGGGCTCGGATCCACCAATTGATCACTGCCGATGATATCCATGGATAAATTATACTGATGATTGGTCTGCGCCGACGGCATCAAATACCCCTTCGTCAGTGTTTTGTTCGGCGAATGGTCATCCAAATTGCCATCATATTTGTCCATGTCGATGAAGAAATTGACGAAACAAGAACCAGCGAAACCGTCTTGAGAAATAATGTTTGTAAACTTGGTTACGAGCGGAGAAAGCAATGGATAAACACTCTTCAGTGAAAACAGAGCATCCAATAACGAATAAGTAAATGGATAGCCTGAAGAATAGCCGCTGCCGGTAACAGACGGAGACGTATCCTGCGATGGATTCCAGATATAGAAGTCAGAAACTGTGCCCTGATCCAGGATTGAATTAACCTGATACTGAGGCTGAGTCAAATCGTATTGCGATTTGCTACCTGGCTTCCAAACCGCCTGCGCCGCCTGCGGTACGAGCGGATAGTCATTTTCTTTAAACGTGTTTTGGGTCTGACTGACACGCCCCCAGGTATTACCCGTATACGTCTTGACGTTGTTTTGAAAGTCGCGCAGATCTTGTTGAACCAGACCTTTAATCTGATTGTCCGTTAAATTGCTGGCGGCTGGTACTTGTTTACGGTAGGCTGCATAATCGATGGTATTCGGCACTTGCGGTTGCGACCCAGTTGTCTGTGTTGCGTGAGTCGTACCATATGGGACAACGCCGCGTACGCCCTGAACTGAGCCCAAAGCAGGATTAGCCGCCACATCCATATTCATCGGCAGACCTTTAACCTTCAAATAGAAAATATTAGGATGGTGCTGATCCAAATATACCGTATGGTCAAACTGCATCGGGACGTAAATACGGGAGACATTGGCCGCCATCAACGGGACATCTATGGCGAGCTTAAAATAAGCCCGGTCCCAAACAATGGCTTTAGAAATGGCAGCCGCATTGACCCCTTTTTCCATCTTAAACCGCACCATGACGCCATAATTGCCGTTTAACAGATTGCGCAATGCTGAATTTGTACCGGTTAAGCCATATTGGCTGCCGTTTTTATCTTCATTCCAGCCATTCCCATTGCTTGCATTCTTATAAACCATGACGTGCACGTTGACGTTCCCCACGGCTTGCAGAAAATGGCCCTTATAGGCTTCTTCACCAGGTTGCAGATTGGGTGTCCACACATTCCCATTCTGCGTCTGCATATCCGTTGCCGAATTGGCAAAACTCTGTGGGACTGCATACCGGCGATATAACAATTTAAAATTCGAAGAGACCGCAGGTAAATGTTTGCCCCCAGTCAGGGCAGCATCGTAGTATGTAGGATCATAGGGAGACAAGCCGGTCAGCGGATATACGGTAATCGGCGATTGCAACGCAGTCGTTGCCGTTGCTGGTGCGATCCCGCTAGCCACATTGCCGTTTGCATCCGGTGCTAACCCGGTTGCCAGGCTCGGAATATTCGGTGCTGGATTCGCCGAATTACTCGGATCAGTGAGATCCAAATTTTCTGCTGAAACCGTTTTTCCGGGCAATCCCAGTAAAGCCAGTAAAACGATAGTCATCAATAAAATCGAAAAGCAACGCCTGTTGCCCCACCAGTGTCGTGTAAAGTACTCAACCATAAGTAAATCCTCCCCTAGCACATAGGCCGAAACGTGCGGTCATCGTATTCCCCAATACTCAGTTGTATACACACTCATGTTAAGTTCAGGATAACACGGAGTGAACCAAAACGATAGACAGGAAGGCAAATTAGTATTCGTCGACGTGCATGTTATCAACATATTTTAAGAATTTGTCCAGTTAATCAGAACGGCCAGTTTCTTCCAGTAAATTTTTCATTCTTGCGCGTTTGCTCACAAACACCTATCTGCTCTGCCAAATCTTATGCTTGACATCCCCCACATTTCTGGGTATGCTACGGTCAATTATTAAATCAAAAGCGATGAAGATGAGTAGCTGGTACTACCGTTCTCCAGAGAGTGGCCATTCGGTGCGAGGTCATAACGGCAAGTCAGTGAACATGGTCTTGGTTACGCAGGGTCGGCGAGCAATGGCAAGCCGATCATGGGGACGCCCATTACAGCGTTCAGGTCTCGCCCTCTGGGCCGGACTGAGTGAGGCAAGCGGGCGCGAGCTCCTTGCGAACCAAGGTGGTACCACGGGAATCCGTCCTTGATCTGTTGCAATATTTTGCAGCGGATCGGGGACGGATTTTTTTATTTTCATCACACCCATTGGAGGGACTCTATATGACCACAACGATTATCGGCTATCCACGCATTGGTGAAAAACGGGAATTAAAGTTTGCAACGCAGAAGTATTGGAAGCACCAGATCACCGCAGACGAATTGAACACCGCCGGCCGGGAGCTGCGCCAGCACCACTGGCAGACCGTCCAAGCCGCTGGTATCGATCAGGTACCCACGGGAGACTTTTCCTTCTTCGATACGACCCTGGATACCGCCTTTCTGCTGAACCTGGTGCCCCAGCGCTTCAAGGCGTTGAATCTGAATCCGTTAGACGAATACTTTGCGCTGGCCCGGGGCTATCAAGGACCCGCCGGGGACGAAAAGGCGTTGAGCATGAAGAAGTGGTTCAACACCAACTACCACTATATCGTGCCCGAATTCGACCGGGATACCGAGATCCAAGTGGTCGGCACCAAACTGTTTGACGAGTTCGCCGAAGCTAAAAAGTTAGGCATCAACGCGCGGCCGTCCCTGATTGGCCCCTATACCCTGCTGCGGCTGAGCCGCTTTTTAGACGGCTTGACCCCCGATGACTTTCTCCCTTCCTTGGCGGCTGCCTACGCGCGCATTATTACGAAGCTGCGGGCGCTGGGCGCGGATTGGATTCAACTGGATGAACCCGCCTTGGTCTATGACCAGACGGCCAAGGACCTGGACCGCTTCACCCAGCTGTACGATACCATTCTGGCCGCCAAGGGCGACGGGCATATCCTGCTCCAGACTTACTTCGGCGACGTGCGGGATTCTTACAAGCTGATCACCACCCTGCCCTTCGACGGGTTGGGGCTGGATTTCATTGAAGGGCCGAAGAATAAAGACATTGTGTTAGAAAATGGCCTGCCCGATTCGCTGACCTTGTTTGCCGGCGTCATCAACGGGAAGAATATCTGGCGCACTAATTATCAAAAGGCCTTGGCCCTGCTGGCTGAACTGCATCAGCCGACCACTCGTCTGGTGCTGTCCACCTCCTCTTCTTTGCTCCACGTGCCCTACACCGTCCGGCATGAGCACCATATTCCCGACGACGAGAAAAAATACTTAGCCTTCGCTGAGGAGAAACTGGCTGAGCTGGTGGATCTGGACCACATTCGCCAAAATGGGACTGACACCCTGGCCTACCAGGAAAATGCGGCGCTGTTCGCCGCCCCGCGCTACGTGGAAAACAAAACGCTGAACGCTCAGATCGCGGCCTTGCAGCCGGCAGATTATCAGCGGACCCCGGACCGGGCGACCCGGTTGGCCATTCAGGCCAAAGAATTGAAGCTGCCCCTGCTGCCCACCACGACCATCGGCTCCTTCCCGCAAACGGCGGCGGTACGCCGCAACCGGGCGAAGCTGCGCCGGGGCGAGATCGATGAAGCCGCATACAATGCCTTCAATGAAGAAGAAACTAAGCGCTGGCTGAAGTTCCAAGAAGACATCGGCTTGGACGTTTTGGTCCACGGCGAATTCGAACGCAACGACATGGTGGAATACTTTGGCGAACAGCTTGAGGGGTTCCGCTTCACGGACAATGGCTGGGTCCAATCCTATGGCACCCGGGGCGTCAAGCCGCCGATCATCTGGGGCGATGTCGCCCGGACCCACCCGATTACCGTCGCTACCACCGTCTTTGCCCAAAGCCAGACCAGCAAGCTGGTCAAGGGCATGCTCACCGGGCCGGTGACCATCCTCAACTGGTCCTTCCCCCGGGACGACGTGTCCAATAAATTATCCACGGAGCAGATTGCTCTGGCCCTGCAGGGTGAAGTTCTGGATCTGGAAAAACACGGGATCAAGATCATCCAAATCGATGAGCCGGCCCTGCGGGAGAATCTGCCGCTGCGCCAAAGCGACTGGTATCGCCAGTATCTGGATTGGGCCGTGCCGGCCTTCCGGCTGGTGGCCAGCAAGGTCCAGCCGACGACCCAGATCCACACCCATATGTGCTACTCGGAGTTCGGTGATATCATTCAGGCCATCGATGACTTGGACGCCGACGTGATCTCCTTTGAAGCCTCCCGGGCAGACTTCACCCTGCTGGACATTCTCAAACAGGTCCACTTCCAGACCCACGTTGGTCCCGGCGTCTATGACATCCATTCCCCGCGGATCCCATCCGAGGAAGAAATCGTCGACATCATTCACCACATCCTGGCCAAGCTGCCCGCCGACAATGTCTGGATCAACCCGGATTGCGGTTTGAAAACCCGGGAAGAACCCGAAGCCAAACAGGCGCTGATCAACATGGTCGCCGCCGCCAAGCAAGTGCGAGGTGAACTGGAACATGCAAATCAACCAACTCTTTAAGGATCGGCCGGTCATTTCCTTTGAAGTGTTCCCGCCCCGCAAAAATGCCACGGCGGCATCGCTGCGAAAAATGGACGAAACCTTGGCAGTGCTCAGCGACTTGCACCCCGATTATGTCTCAGTGACCTTCGGCGCCAATGGCGCGCTCCAGGCCACCGGCACTCTGGCCACGGCGAGTTATATCAAAGACACCTACGGGATTGAAACGGTCGCCCACTTGCCGGCCAGCCAATTATCCGCCGACCAGATCCACGGCCTGCTGAATGAGCTGCAGGCCCACGGCATTGAAAACATCCTCGCGCTGCGCGGCGATATTCCCGCCGGCGGCCGGTTGAGCAACGACTTCCCCCATGCCTGCGATCTAATCCGCTACATCCACCAGTGCGGCGACTTCAACGTGATCGGCGCCTGTTACCCCGAAGGCCACCCGGAATCGCCAGATCTCGCCACCGATATCCATTATTTGAAAGACAAAGTGGATGCCGGCGCCAGTCACTTGATCAGTCAGCTTTTCTTCGACAATCAGGTCTTCTACGATTTCATTGCCCAGGCCCGGGCAGCCGGGATCACAGTACCGATCCAGGCCGGCATCATGCCCGTCATCAATGCCCACCAGATCGAACGGATGGCGACGATGAGCGGCGTCGCCCTGCCGGAGAAGTTCACCCGGATGATGGCCCGCTTCCAAGATAACCCGGTGGCCATGCGGGAAGCCGGCATTGCCTATGCCGTAGACCAAATTATTGATCTGCTGGTCCATGGCGTGGACGGCGTCCATCTCTACACGATGGATAACGCCGATGTCGCCCAAAGAATCTTCGCGGCCGCTGAACAAGTCATCCACGCTTAACTTTTAACCCCCATTTCGCGTTATACTAGACCTATAGCGATTAAGGGGGGATTCCATGCCAGAGAAACCAGAAGTCAAAGACATCCAGGATTATCTCAACCAAGCCAGCGTTGACGCGCGGCCATTGCTCACGGCGTTAGACCACTTCATCAATGAAGAATGGCCTGGCGCTGAACCGACGATCAAGTACGGCCAGCCTTTCTACTTATTGAATGGCCAGCGGCTGAGCATCGCGGCGTATCAAAAACACGTCTCGGTGTCATCCAATCAAGACGTGCCGCAAAAGCTCGCTGCTGAGTTTACCAAGGGCGGGTACGACGTCGGGGCGAAACGCGTGAACATCGCATTTCACCAGGATATCCCAGAAGAACTGCTGCACCAATGGTTGCAGCATATCATTCAATCTGTTGAGGCATAATAAAAAGGGAGACCGATCTGGTCTCCTTTTAATATGCCTTCTTCTGAATCGAAATCACCCGATCGTGGTCCAAAACGATGGTCACCTGCCCAACTTTGGGATAGCGCCAATGCATGGTCTGGCGGTGCTTGCCAGGGGTGAGCACCTGACTATTGGGTTCGCCTAACTGGTGAATGATCGTAGAGCGGGTCGCCCGCCGCGGCAAGCGTTTGACCCGTCGGCACACCTGGGCATACGCCGCGGCCGCCGACCCGTCCGCGTTGGTTACTCGGGCGTAGGCTAAGGTACACAATAGAATACCGATGATCAAAGCGCCGGTGATTTTGAGCCAGCGCTTTTTTTGAAATAAAAAGGCCATGGTCGCCACTCCTTTCATCACCAGTGTAATAAAAGGAGAAGGCCCATGGCCTAACATTTCTGCAAGGTCCTTAAAGAATTGCTAAAACGACGAAATTCAGAATGAAGAGAATCGTGACGATCCAAAGAATCGGATGGACCTCCTTAGCCTTGCCGGTGATCAGCTTGATCAAGCAGTAGGCAATAAAGGCGGCGGCGATCCCGTACGAAATGTTGTAGCACAGCCCCATAAAGATGGAAGCCATGAACGCCGGGATGGCAGCAGTCAGATCTGTCCAATCAATATTGGCGAAGGAACCAAGCATCTGAATCCCAACCAGAATCAGTGCCGGGGCAATGGCCTGAGTGGGTACCACGGAAATAATCGGTGCAAAGACGGCACTGATGATGAAAAGCACGGCCACCGTCGCACTGGTCAACCCTGTCCGGCCGCCAGCCCCGATGCCAGCACTGGATTCAACATAGGTTGTGGTGTTGGACGTGCCGAAAATGGCCCCAAATCCGGTGGCTACGGAATCCGCGAAAAGGGCCTTATCCATTTTCGAAGAAAAGCCTTTGCCATTCTTCATGTCGGACATATCCTCATCGGAAAAGATCCCCGTCCGCCGGCCGGTCCCAATGAAGGTGCCCAGTGAATCGAAGGTATCTGAGAAACTAAAGGCAAAAATCGTCATGAGCACCAGCGGCAGCCGGGACCAGGAACTGAACAAGGACTGCATCCCAGGGTTGCCGAAACAGGCCCCAAACGTTATTTTAAGTTGGCCAAAGGCACTGGCCAAGGAATTCGTGCCCAAGTTGTGCAGGTCGGTCACTCCCATGGGGATCCCGATGATCGTGGTGATAATAATCGTTAAAATAATGGCGCCAGGAACCTTTTTGACCATCAGGATAATTGCGATCGTCAGCCCAATCAGCGCCAGCAGCGCGCCGGGCTGAGTGAAGTTGACCAGAGCCGGGACAATCCCGCCATTAGACACAACCGACGTGATCCCGCCTTTAAAATGGGTCGTCCCAGCAGAAAAGGCCTTGCCGTTGATCGATGCAATACTGCCGGCATCGCTGGTGAATTGCAGAATATTGGCATTTTTCAAACCAATATAGGCCACAAATACCCCGATCCCAGCGCCCATCGCATGCTGCAGTGCCTCTGGAATAGCAGTAATAATCATTTTCCGAATCTTAGTGACCGTGATCGTGATATTGACTAGGCCGCAAATGAAAACCAATGCCAGGGCTTCCTGCCACTTAAAACCCAAAGCAAAACAAACGGTATACGTAAAGAAGGCATTCAGCCCCATGCCGGGCGCCAGGGCGTAGGGCACGTTGGCGAATAGGCCCATGAAGGCCGTGCCGATGGCTGAAGCAACGATGGTCGCCAGGAAAACCGCCTGGCTGGGCATCCCCGTTTGGGACAGAACAGACGGATTCACGAACAAAATATAAGACATAGCGAAGAATGTCGTGACTCCGGCCAAGATTTCCCGGCTGCGGGTGGTGTGATTCTCTTGGAGTTGGAAATAAGTATCCAAAATCAGTTCCTCTTTTCCCGATTAATAGGCCCATTATACCGATGACCGAGGGGTAATTCAAGATGGTTTTAGAACATAAATGGCTTATTTTGATATATCGTTCGTCTTTTTTCTAATAGAAGCGGCTATCAGTTCACGAACATTATCGATTTTCATGTAATCTTTATCGTTTATCAATAAGCATTGCGGTACAATGGCTTTAAGAGATTAAGGAGGCTGATTGCTTTGAAATTACGTTCTTGGTTCTTGCAGTTTTGTTTGGCCGTTGCCTGTGTACTGGCGGTTATTTTTTGCCTGATCGTCTTTCCGCGCATGACGGGGAAGTTGATGGACATCTACCGCCACCCAGTGGCGTCTTGGTTCTTCGCGGCGGGCTGGTACGGGGCGGCTTTGGGCTTTTTCGTCGGCGCCTATCAGGCTTCCCGCTTGCTGGTCGCGGCCAATCGGCACCAGGCCTTCACCCCGCGGGTCGTTCAGCTGCTGCGCCGTTTTAAGTGGGCGATGGCCGGGGCTGCAGCCAGTCTTTGCCTGATCCTGCCGCAATTTTTCGTCGCCGCCGATCAGGAAGATGCCCCAGGTCTATTTGTTATTGGTTGCGGCATTGTCGCCGTGCCATTTGTCGTCGCGGTATTTCTGGCGGTCCTGCAACGCTTGTGGCAAACGGCTCTCACTTATAAGGAAGAAAACGACTTAACAGTTTAAGGAAGGTGTCCCAAATGAAGTTGCGTTCCTGGTTCTTACAAGCGTGTCTGGTTGGTGCTGGCGCATTTGCCATCATGTGCTGTGTCTTTATCTTTCCGCGGGTCCCGGAACATTTCGTCTACCAATACCATAACTTACCGGTGGCGGTTATTTTCACAGTTGGCCTTTATGGTTCCGCCGCAGCGTTCTTTGCGGCTGCTTGCTACTCGTCCCGCCTGCTCAGCGCATTGACGCATCGGCAAGCCTTCACCATCCGGGCGTTACAGTTGCTCAGCCGGGCAAAATGGGGCGTTGTCGCAATGACTGGGAGTTTGTTCCCGTTTTTCCCGCAAATCGTGGTCATTCTTATTCAAGGAGAAGATCCCGGTTCCGCCATCGTGTTTACCGGCATGGTGGTGATTGCTGCGGTGGTCGCCGTTTTTTTAACCATTCTCCAACGCCTCTGGGAAACAGCGTTGCAAATTAAAGATGCTAACGACGCGATTATTTAGAAAGGCGGATTCCATGCATATTCAAGTCAATCTCGACCTGCTGCTGGTCAAACGGCACATGACGCTCACCGAACTCGCCGATCAAGTCGGCATCACCATCGCCAATCTGTCGGTGCTCAAAACGGGCAAAGCCCGGGCCATTCGTTTTTCTACCTTGGCCAAGCTCTGTGCGGCTCTGGAGTGTCAGCCCGGCGACATCTTGCAGTTTGTTCAATAATTATTTATATTAGGGAGAGCGAATGTCGCACTCCTTTTTTATTCGCTAGAAAGCAGGTCGCTATGGATACGCACGAAGGCATCTACCGTTATTTCATCCAACCGCAGCTGGACATGATCAACAACTCGTTGATCGGCTACGAATTACTGATGAAACAATACACCCTCGCCGGGTGGCGGCCGCCTAAAAGCTTCGCGGCCGTACCCGCCGAAATCATCGCCAGTGTCCTCATTGCTACCACGCGCAAACTTGCCTTGAAGATTGGCTCCGTCTCCGTTAATCTGAATCGGACGCAAATGCTGAATCCGCAAATCAATGAGGCCTTGATTCAGGCCCAGAGTTATCTGCGGCCGGTACGGTTAAATGTGGAACTGACAGAAGAACCCACCGATCAGGGCATCACGATCACGCAATTGATGCCAATGATCAAGCAATACGACGAACGAGGCATGGAAATCAGCCTAGACGATGTGGGCACCGGTCAGAATCAGCTGGCGGATGTGCAGCCTTTGCTGCCCTACGCTAGCGAAATGAAGTTTGCCCTGCAAAATTTCACCACGGGGTTGGCTGACCCTAATCTGGTGAAGCAGCTGGTCTACTGGCGGGACATCGCGGCCGCCCACAGGCTGCGCTTTATTGTGGAAGGCACCGAAACGGCGGAAGATGATGCCCTCCTTGACACCCTGCACATCGACTTCCGCCAGGGGTATTATTATGGTAAGCCCCATTTACTGAAGATCCACCCGACCGATCCCGGGCAATAGGATCCTGATTGGAGAAAACAAATGAAAGTCATTATCGTTGGCTGCACCCACGCCGGTGTCGCCGCTGTGCGCCAAATTTTTCAAGAATATCCCGATACCGAAGTGACGATTTACGAGCGGGACAATAATGTCTCGTTTCTTTCCTGCGGCATTCCCCTGTATCTCAGCGGCCAGGTAAAACGCTTGGAAGACATGTTCTATGCCACCCCGGCGGACTTGGCTGCTCTTGGGGCGAAAGTCTGCATTCGCCATGACGTGGTGAAGATCGATACAGCAAAAAAAGATTTAACGATTGAAAACTTAGAGACCCATGAAATATTCCACGATACATACGATAAATTGATCATGACTACTGGTTCTTACGTGGTCGTACCGCCGCTGATGGGCATTGACCATGAGCGGGTTTTGCTGTGCAAAGATTATTGGCAGGCCCAGGCGATCCACGACACCGCCGCGCAGCACCGGCGGATCGCCGTCGTGGGCGGCGGCTATGTCGGGGTTGAACTAACCGAGGCTTACGCCCAAACGGACCACGACGTGACCTTGATTCAGGGCCATGATCAGATTCTCAATAATTATATTGACCAAGAAATTTCCGGGGAAATAACGGACTTGTTGACGGACCACGGTGTCCAGATTCACCTCAATGAGCGGGTCCAGGCTTTCAGAGCGGATGAAAAGACTGGCGGCCTCCTAATTGACACCGGCGACCACGCGTACGCCGCGGATCTCGCTATCGTTTGCACTGGCTTCATGGCCAATACTGACCTGCTTCGGGGTCAGGTTACCATGGACCGCCATGGGGCGATCATTACGAATGATTACCAGCAGACTTCCGATCCGGATATTTACGCCGCGGGGGATGCCTGCACGGTCCGGTTCAATCCCACCGGGAAACCGGCCTATATCCCGCTGGCGACTAATGCCGTGCGGCAAGGGATGATCGCTGCTCGTAATCTATACGGCCATAAGCAAAAGTTTCTCGGTACCCAAGGCTCCACCGCCATGATGCTCTTCGGCAATACTCTGGCGACCACCGGGATCACGCTGACCAATGCCCGCAAGTCCGGGATCGACGCGGCCGGTGTTTTGTACCACGCCAACTATCGGCCGGATTTCATGCACCCGAACACGCCGGTAACGATCAAACTGGTTTACGACCGGCAAGATCGGCGGGTCCTCGGCGCCCAATTGTGGAGTCTCCACGAAGTGACCCAGTCCGCCAACGCCGTCTCGATTGCGATCCAAAACCGCAATACGATTGATGATCTGGCGTATGTCGACATGCTGTTTCAACCGCACTTTGACCAGCCGTTCAACTATTTGAACCAAGCGGCGCAGATGGCGGTGGCCCAAGAAACGGCGGCCACCACTCGCCACCATGCGCCTGCGGCCAGGAAGGACTGACCCAATGTGATGATCAATGCGTGGTTCCAGCAGCCGCTGATCACTGATATTTTTGTGATGCTTGGCGTGGTCCTGCTGAACCAGCTGCTGCTCCGGGGAATTATGAATTTTACAATCAACGCTGGGCAAAAGATCGATTATTCAGTGGGTATTTTAAATGTGGTCAGCGTCGGCTATTTTGCCGTGCTGGCCATCTATTTCCAATACCTCGGTTACGATCTGCAATCCGACGTCGCCCTGGTCAACTTTCGCATTTTGATCTTAATCTACACCATGATCTACCTCGGCCGACGGGGCAGCGCTGTCGTTGTGCTGGCAGATTGTGCCAGTCGTGCCGCTTTTTACGGGTTGACCCTGAATACGTATGAAAGCTGGACCACTGAAGTAACCGTCTGGCTGATCATGGCGCTGATCGCCACGATCGCTAAACGGATCCATTTGCATCTGCTCACCCTCGTGATGGTCATCAACTGTGTCGGCGGCGGCTTTTGGCTGCTGGCCTATTTTCTTCAGTTGCGCCGCGTCGCACCCCTCAGCGGTGAAGCGGCCTTGGGCCATTTTATCAGTTTCATTATTCTCAACGGCTTGTTGGCCTATGTCTTGCGCGCCTTGGATAATGAAAATAACCACCTCAGCGCGATCACCTACGAGGCCACCTATGATCCGCTGACCCGACTGCAAAATTACGGCATGTTCGACAAGCATTACGAGGAATTGTTCAAGCGGTATCACCTGCGCAACGCCCCGCTGTCGATGATTGCCATTGATATTGACTGGTTCAAGTCGCTGAATGATCAATACGGGCACCTTGCCGGCAATCAAGTATTAGCAACGATTGGCCGCTTGCTGGACAAGGAAACGGCGGTCTACCCCGCCGCCACTTGCTACCGGGTGGGCGGTGAAGAGTTCAATATTCTGCTGCCCGGGGTGGCGTTGATTGATGCTGGAAACTTCGCTCGGCATTTGCAGGAAGAGATTGCCGCAACGGTGATCCGCGTCGACGATCAGCCGCTGGCCATTACCGTGTCAGTGGGTGTTGCCCAGCTGTCGCTGGCGGACGCGACGGCCAGTGATTTCTATGAACGGACGGACCGGATGCTGTACCAGTCTAAGGGTAAGGGGCGAAATCAGATCACGGTGGATACCGGCGAGCAGTGAGAAATCCCCGAAACGAGCTCTTAACCGGCGGCCTGCGCTCTCTATTGACATTTCTCGCTATTCCGGTATCATTGGTAAGTAAAACTATGCATAGAGGTGACTGACATGCGGAACTGGATCATGCTCGAGAACAAAGAAACCGGCGAAAAGATTTATCTGACTTCGAAGAACAAGCGTAACACGCCTGATCGTCTGAAGTTGACGAAGTACTCTCCGAAGCTGCGCAAGCGCGTTGTCTTCACAGAGGCTAAGTAATTGGCACAGCAAATACCGCTCCTGAACGGCTGAGATATGGCGTTAGAGAGCGGTGTTTTTTGTACTATGTGCAGTTCAAAACACTGCAATCTATTGCACCCATATGCTACAATAATATGCAAAAGGGTGCCGCGCGCAAACACGTCACCCAACGACGCCGCAGGAAGCGGTGACACTCAGTTTAGCATAAAAAGCCGCCGTGAATGTCGATCAGGAGCGGCTTTTTGTATGCCGTTTTTGCCCTTGGTGTCGGTACCGTTGCCGGACCTGCTGCCAATTGATGGTGGCGAGTTCGAGCTCTCGCAGCGCATTAACCGCTGTCGTTAACGACTTGATGACGATTAGTCAGAATTGGTATCGTCCATTCCCGACGGTTAGGGTATAATGCGACAGGAAAGGAAGTTTGCCGTCATGATGTATGCTTACCTAATGGGTTTGATGCTAGCCGCCGTACTGGTCATCAATTTCCAACTCTCAAAAGAAAACAAGCGCATGAAAGCCATGTTCCACTTTGACGATAAGGAACTGGTTGAAGAAGCAAAGAAATTGCTGCCGACGAACCATCCGACCGCGGTCGTGCTGGCCTTACGGGAGAATCATTTTCCGCTGGGCATGGTGGAAGCGAAAGGTGCGGTCAATGAAGCTACGAAGCAGTTGAATACTGAAATTTCGGCGGAAAATAACTCTAAGCACTGACAAAAACGGACGCCCGCGCGTCCGTTTTTGTCACTCTTTATACTGTTGCCGGTTCCTTATCTAATTCGGCGGCAATCGGGTCTTTCACGGTTACGCCCGCTGCCGTGAGTTTCGCGATGGTATCCGCAAATTGCGGCAAGTGATCCTGATGGGCAATCAGTAATTCATCCAGGATGCGCTTCGCCGTATGCCCGCTGCGGATCACCGGATTCATGGTGAAGGCCTGCAGGGCTAAGCCGTAATTACCGGTGACGCCGGCTTCGCAGATAACCAATTCCATATTTTTCATCAGCTGCAGCCAGCCGCGTTCCGCCGGCGGCAGGGCCCCGAAGGCCATGGGGATAGCTCCGGCCGCGCCGATTTGGGCGGATACTTCGACGACGTGGTCCTCTGGCAAGTCGGGAATCGCGCCATGATTGACAGTAGACACGACCATGTGGGTTTTCTTATTGGCGTATAGCGACGCAATGGCTTCACAGGCGGCGTCGGAATAATGCGCCCCGCCCCGTTCGGCTAACTGGGGCGGCTTCACGGCCAGGTTCGGGTCCTTGTAAAGTTCAAACAGCTCATGTTCCAGCCGCTTAACCTGCTGAGCCCGGGTGCCGACGCCTTCGTATTCTTCCAGCGCATGCGCCAACATTTCTTCTTCTCGATAGTAATACCGATGATAGCCGCAGGGTATCATCTGCATGTCGTCCAGCTGGGCGCGATAGAACGGCACGTCGAAGATGTTTTTGGGCAGACCGGCGTCATCGCTGTACATTTTGTCCACGATATCCATGGTGACGTTTTTACCGGTTTCGTCCCATACTTTATGCCAGTGGAAGTGATCGATACCGGCAAACTTGTAGGTCAGCTGATCCAGGGTCTTGCCAATCAAGGGCGGTTCCGAAAGCATCGCGCCCACCGGCACGTTGCACAGGCCAATCACTTTGTCCCACTTGCCGTAAGTGGCAATGGCCTCGGTGATCATACCGCTGGGGTTCGTGAAATTGACCAGCCAAGCGTCGGGGCAGAGTTCTTTCATATCTGCCACGATATCCAAAATGACAGGAATCGTCCGAAAGGCCTTGAAGATGCCGCCGGCCCCATTAGTTTCTTGCCCCAGCATACCGTAGCTGGCGGGAATGCGCTCATCCTTGATGCGGGCATTGAGTAAACCCACCCGGAATTGGGTGGATACGAAATCAGCGTCCTTCAGGGCTTGACGCCGGTCCAGGGTGAGATGGATTTGCCAGTCGAGACCGGCTTTTTTGACCATCCGTTGGGCCATGGCGCCAACGATGCGCAGCTTTTCTTCACCGGCAGGAATATCTACCAGCCAAATTTCTTTAATCGGTAATTCGTTTTGGCGTTTGATGAATCCTTCAATCAGTTCGGGGGTGTAGCTGGACCCACCGCCGATGGTGACGAGTTTCAAGGCTTGACGGGACATAGGGAGGATCTCCTTTCGTATTGAACACATCGACATTTTCTTTGCTCACTGTTACTCTAAAGTATGGGAATGTTCCCAGGTCAAGGAGGTTTTTGAAATAACTGCGACTATTTTTGATATTGCCCGGCTCGCCCAGACATCGAAGTCCACAGTATCCCGGGTGATCAGCGGTAAAGGCTATGTGAGCCAAGAAAAGCGCCAGGCCATTCTTGCCGCCATCGATACACTCCACTATGTGCCCAGCCAGGCCGCGCGCAATATGCGCCGCCAGCAGACCCACATCATCGGTTTTTTGATCAGCGACTATTTCCAACTCGCCGGCGAGTTCCTTACGGCCTTCGGGAAGGCCGCCGATGCGCAGGGCTACCACGTGAATGTCTATTTCACGCAAACCGCCGAGCGGGAACTGACGGTACTTAACGGCCTGATGGATCACAGTCTGGATGCGGCGTTCCTGCTCACTCGGCTGAATCATTGGGACCGGCTCACCCCGTATACCCAATTCGGCCCGCTGGCCACGTGGCAGCGGGTCGATTCACCGGTCATCTATTCGTCTTATGTGGACCATTATCCGCTGTATATGCAATTGCTGCGGCGGCTGGCCGCCCAGGGTTACCGGCGCATCGGCAGTGTCTTCACCGGCACCCGCCACGCCAACACCCAGGCCAAGCTGCAAGCCTTGAAGGACTTCCAAGCTGAAGACCCCGCCGTGGACACGAGTTGGATTCAGTATCATGAAGGCCAGCACGGCGCGGGCAGCCAAGCGGCCGATGTTTGGCTGACTACGCCGCAAAGGCCGGATGCGGTGATTTGTTTTTCGGATTACGTGGCGGCGGCGTTTATTGCCCATCTCCGGGAGGCTGCCATCCGCGTGCCCCAGGATGTGGCGGTGGTCGGCATGGATAACAGCGAGATCAGCCGCTTGATGGGCATCACGACGGTGGACCTGCATATTGAAGCCCAGGCGGAGAACGATTTTGCTTATCTGTACAACCGGCTCAATGAGCCGCAGCAGCCCATGAAGCCAGTCGTGCCGAAAATTATTGAACGGCAAACCACAAATTATTGAAAGCGCGTGCATTTTACTCAAGTAAGCGCTATACTATCTATGTTCAACTTTTGGGGAAAAGGAAGCAGTGGGATATGCGCACCTGTGCATATCCTGTTTTTTATGCCGTTTTTCCCAATATAACGCCCGTTATCCTTGTGGTTTATCCCACAAAAGCGGTTTCCTATGCCATAATTGTTCATATATCCATTGAAGGGAGCAGGAAGAAATGACAATTGCAATGATTGGTACGTGGCGCATGGCGGAGACCGGGATCACCCCGGCGATGGCCGAATTGCGTGCTGGGGGCAGCGCGGGAGACGCTCTGGTAACCGCGATTAAAGCGGTGGAGGATTATCCGTATTACCAATCCGTCGGCTACGGCGGCTTGCCCAATGCAGCCGGTGTGGTGGAAACTGACGCAGCCTACATGGACGGCGATACCTTCCGCCTAGGGGCCATCGCCGGCGCCCGGGACATCGCCAACCCCATCGCGGTGGCGCAAGCGCTGAGCCAGGAACCGGCTAACAACCTGTTGGTGGGTACCGGAGCCACCGAGTACGCCAGTACCCATGGTTTTCAGTTGAAAAACATGCTGACGGAACGCGCTGGTCAGAAATGGGAACAGAAACGCCAGGAATTAGCCAGCAAGAACCTGAATCCCTATGACGGGCACGATACCGTAGGCATGGTCGCGCTGGACGCTCAGAGCCGAATGACCGTGGGTACATCCACCTCTGGGCTGTTCATGAAGCGCACCGGCCGCGTGGGCGATTCTCCGCTGCCTGGGGCCGGCTACTACGTCGACAGTACGATTGGCGGGGCCGCGGCCACGGGCATGGGGGAAGACTTGATGAAAGCCAGCCTCAGCTACGAGACCGTTCGCCTGATGGGCACCGGGCTTAGTGCCAGCGAAGCCCTGCGTCAAGCCGTATATCCGTTCATTGATCGGCTAACCAAAATTGGCCAGCATCCCCGGGAATTTTCCTACGTTGCTTTGCGTCAGGACGGCGACTGGGGCATTGCGACGAATGTGGAATTCACTTTCGCCGTGGCTCAGGATGATGGCGCGACGCAAATCTATATTGCCCAGCCCAACGGCGACCAGCCGGATATTCAACCGGTCACGGCCGAGTGGCTGGCGGCAGACAAAGCCCGCCGGCAAGCACCATTAGCTTAGGAAAGGAGCGAAAAATGTCATGAATAAATGGATGGAAAAACATGTCTTACCAATTGCGGTGAAATTGAGCAATAACGTGGTGCTCAAATCCATGCGGGATGGCTTCTTGATCATTACCCCGCTGATCATCGTGACCTCAATCTTCTTGCTCCTGGGCAACTTCCCCATTCCCCATTGGGAAGAATTCTGGACCGGTGTCTTCGGCAAAGGGTGGATCGACTGGTTCACCGCCGTATCCAATGCCGTCTTCAGCTTTACTGGGATGCTGTCTTCCCTGGCAGTCGCCTATGCCTACGCGAAAAACCGCGGCGTGGATGCGATTCAAGGGGCGATCGTGGCCCTGGTCTCCTTCTTTATTTTGACCCCGACCACCATGGTCGTTGGCAAGAAGACCATTTCAGCCGTGAATACAACTTTTGTCGGCCCCAACGGGATTTTCCTCGGCTTGGTCATTGCCTTCGTCAGTGTGGAAGTCTACCGCTTCGCCGTCAAACGGCATTGGGAAATTAAAATGCCTGATGGCGTGCCACCAGCGGTCACGGCCTCTTTCTCTGCCTTGATCCCCAGTGCCTGCGTCATTCTGGTGTTCTTCTTTGTCCGCTTGATTTTTACGTTCACCAGTTTCGGCACCGCATATCAATTTATTTATTCGATATTGCAGGCCCCGCTCAAGGACGTGGGCAACTCGCTGCCGTCCGTCCTGCTGTATAATACGCTGTCCTCGCTGCTGTGGTTCTTCGGGATCAACGGCCCGGCGGTGGTCAACAGCGTCTGGTCACCGATTTTCTTCGTGCTGACCCAGGACAACCTGCACGCGTTCCAGCAGCACAGCGCTCTGCCCCATATTTACACCCAGCAATTCATTGATATGTTCACCACCTTTGGCGGCGGCGGCTCCACGTTGAGCCTGCTGATTGTCATTCTCTTCTTCTGCAAGTCCAAGCGCATGCGGGAACTGGCGAAACTGGCCTTGGTGCCGGGGATCTTCGGCATCAACGAACCAATCATCTTCGGCTTGCCGGTCGTCCTGAACCCGGTGATCGCGGTGCCGTTCATCATCACGCCCGTTTTGAATACTTTGATTGCCGGCCTGTGCTTCACCTGGGGCTGGATTCCGTATACCAACGGGGTGAATCTGCCCTGGACGACACCCATCGGTTTCTCCGGCTGGCTGACCACCGGCAGCTGGCGGGGCGTGGTATTGCAGTTTATCCTCTTGATTCTCGGGTGTTTGATCTACTATCCCTTTGCCAAGGTTCAGGACCAGCAGTATTTGGAATCTGAATTGGAGGCCCAACAAGCGTGAAACCATTAGAGCAGAAATTTGAACAGCGGCTGGACCGTGATTGGCCAGCGATTACCGCCGCCCTGCGGCGCTTGATCGCCGTGCCGTCCGTAGAGGGCCCAGCAGCGCCCCGCGCGCCCTTCGGTGTCAACCCCCGGCAGGCGTTGACCACTGGGTTAGAAATTGCCCAAGAAGCCGGCCTGACCACCGGCCTGGCTGGGGACGCCGTCGGCTGGGGCGAATACCGTTCGCCAGCTGCCGCCACGGATGACTACGTCGGCATCGTCGGCCACTTGGATGTGGTGGCTGCCGGCAGCGGTTGGCACACTCCGCCCTTCGAGTTAACGATTACGCCGACTCAGTTCTTGGGCCGCGGCGTTTTGGACAACAAAGGGCCCTGGTTGTCTGCCCTCTGGGCCCTGCGCTGGCTGGCGGAAGATGGTGCTCCGCTCAAGCGGCCCGTCCGCGTTCTCGCTGGCAGCAATGAAGAAAGCGGCAGTCAGGATATTCCTAAATACCTGGCCGAGCAGCCCGCGCCCATTTGGGGCTACACCCCCGATGGCAAATATCCCGTCGTCTACGGTGAACGGGGCATCCTGCGAGGCGCGATCACCTGGCCCATCGACACTGCTGTGCTGGGTCCGCAATTCGCCATCAGTGGCGAATTCTCCCCGGCCATTGTTCCCGACCGGGCCGCCCTCACCTTCCCGGATGGTCATCAAGAACACTTCCACGGGAAGAAAGCACCCAGTAACGCGCCAGAATTAGGCGACAATGTTTTAGATCACCTCACTGCCGCCGGTACCCAGCTGCCCGGCGGCGCCGGCGACTTGTTCCAGTGGTATCAAGCGCACTTTGCGGGGGCCTTTGCTGGCGAACACGCCAATATCCGCTTCACCGATCCGGTGAGCGGCGCACTGCAATTAACGCCGTATCGTATTGCGCTTTCTGGCGACCACCTCACTCTGGCCTTCTCCATCCGTTATCCCTTAAATACGACGGAGGACGAAATTGTCAGCAACTTGCGCGGCCTGCTGCCGGCGGGGGCCGCCTTGACGGTGACCAGCCGCATGGCCCCGGTCAAACACGACCCCCACAGCCCGTTCATCCAGGCTTTGGCCAAGGTATACACCGATATCACCGGCACCGATGGCTCACCGGTCACCACCACGGGCGCCACTTATGCCCGCAGTATGCCCAATATTGTCGCTTTCGGTCCTTCCTTCCCCGGGCAAAAGGGGATCGCTCATAAGGAAGACGAGTGGCTGAATATTAGCGATTTCCGCCGCATGCTGGTGATCAATTACCTGAGCATCCAAGCCCTCGCAAACCTATAAACGTTGACACCGAATAGTTTTCACTATTCGGTGTTTTTTAATGGGCGATGTGCTACACTGTACGTATGAACACATGAGCATACATTCATATGTTAGTGAAGCAATATTTCGAGAAAGCAGGTGTTATGATGGCCCATGTTCATTCTCAACCCACGCCGCCGCAGGATCATACGGCGGCCTTCAAATGGGGCATTGGTTTAAACGCCGCCTTTATCATCATTGAGGGCGGGGTCGGTCTCGCGATGGGGTCTCTCGCCCTGGTGGCCGACGCTGGTCACAACCTTTCTGATGTCTTAGGGCTGGCCATTTCCTGGGCCGCGATGGCCCTCAGCCAGCGCGCGGCCACCAAGAAATTCACTTATGGTTACAAGCGCTCGTCTATTCTGGCCGCCCTGCTGAACGCCGTCATTTTACTGGTGGCGATCGGCGGAATCATTATTGAGGCCTTGCAGCGTATCCAGCACCCAGCGCCGGTCTCCGGTTGGTCCGTGATCATCGTGGCGGCTGTCGGGGTGGTGATCAACGGCTTGACCGCTTTTCTCTTCCTTTCTGGTCAGAAACACGACCTTAATATTCGCGGCGCCTTTCTCCACATGGCTGCCGACACCGCCGTCTCCGTCGGGGTCGTCATTGCCGGCTTCGTGATGCTGTATACCGACTGGTACTGGCTGGACCCGACGATCAGTCTGATCATCGCGGTGATCATCCTGATCACCACTTGGCATCTGCTGATGGATGCCGCCCGGCTCTCCTTGGATGCCGTACCAAAGAATATCGACTTGGATAAAGTACGGGAATCGCTGCTGGCAATCCCCAGTGTAATTGAGATCCACGACCTGCACATCTGGCCGTTGAGTACGACCGAGAACGCCTGTACCGTCCATCTGGTGCGCAACACCATGGCGGATAACAACGCCTTCCTGGAACGCTGCGACCGGCTGCTCACGTCCCAATACGATCTTTGTCATGTCACCACCCAGGTTGAGCTGGGCCGGCTGACCGATGAGTCCACGGATCATTCAGTATAACGACCGAATGTAAAAATGCGGGCCGCCTGAGTTTTAGGCGATCCGCATTTTTTCGTCCGGTTATTCCCGGTACTTCGTCACTTTGTCCGCAATCGTCAAGCCCTTACTCTCCGGGAAATAGTTGATCTTAACGTACACCATCTGCGCGTCGGCCCCAGCTTTCACGGCCACTTTGGGCACTTCTTTGACAATGTCCATCAATTGGTCGTAATCGCCCTCCAAGCTGGTTTCAAAGGCACTGACATCGTAAGTGACGCCGGTGGACTTGATATAATCGAGCACCTTATCCACAATGGCTACCACTTTCTGCTTATTCGGATACATGGGCAGTACTTGAATCGCAACACTGGCATTCATCTGTCAATCACTCCTTGGGGAATAGCAAAAGGCCCTGACCGCCGTCAAGATCACAGCTAGCCAGGGCCTTACACCACATGAATGCGGACTACCATCCGCAACTCCCTACGCCAGCATGATCTGACAGGTTCAAAGGGTCGCGGGTCACACCCGCCTCTCAGCCGCTAACGCGACTCCCCTGCTATTCGATTTTTTTATTCTCCAACAGAATACTCGGAAATGGGGCGTGGCGCAAGCTAGGATAGGGAAACGTCCCGGCGGTTGAAGATGTAGTCGGCGATGAGGTAGAAAACGACGACGTAAACCAGTAAGCCAATCAACCACCCCCACACATTCAAAGCCGCTGGACCCGTGGTTTGCGAGGTAGACACGGTGGCTAAAGGATTATAGGCCATCAAATTGAACGGATTCCACTTGATCCAATACCATTTTTTAAGCATCATCAAGCCGCTTAACATGGTGTTGGCAATGTCCAAAACGACCTGCATCAGAATACTGAACGTAATGGCCAAACCTTGCGAACGCATGCCCGCTGCCAGGACAAAAACGAGGGATAGATAGAAGATGTTGCTCAGCACATCAACACCAAGACTGGCGAGATTGAACACCCAGGCATTCATTCCATGCGCATAAACCTTGCTGAGTGCGCCAAAGCCGAAGAAAATACCAGCAAACGCAGCAGCCACAACATAAATGGCGAATAATGAAACAAGCAGATAGGCGACAGTTGCTAAAACCTTTGAGAACAAAACTTCGTGCCGTGAGTACGGTCTTGTTAACAAAATTTTGATGGTATTTTTGGCAAACTCTTCAGTAATAACAATGGCGGTGATCACAATGGTAAAGATGCTGACAAAACTGGCGCCGCTGGCGAAAATCAGGTAAAATGCCTCAGCACCCTTTGACGCTCCCGCCGATGCACCAGTTACGGCACTATTCCCGGTGCTGACAAGGGTATTCAAAGCTTTCATGCTCCAGGCGGTCAGGCCAGAGATTACCACGGCGATCAGCAACAGAATCCAGGATGATTTCTTCGCCCAAAGTTTGCGCCATTCATTGCGAAATAGATTAAACATTGGCTTTCTCCCCCTCCTCTTTGGTCAGCGCCAAGAAGCTCTCTTCCAAGCTGGCTTGCTTCAGCTGCATCGTCGTGACCGGGATGCCGGCGTTGAACAATTCTTCAGCCAGCTGCTTCTGGAACGCATGGGGATCGCCAGCAGGTACCTCAATATCAAAGGTATCGGCCTTGCGGGTATAGCGCATTTGCAGTTTTTGCAAAATGACGACCGTGTCGTCCGGCTTGGCGGTGATCAAGGTCAAGTGGTTGGTGCCGTGGGAAATCAACTCATCCATGGTCCCCTGGTACGTCACCTGACCGTGCTGCAAGACCACCAAATCATCAGCCAGAGATTGAATATCGCTCAAGATATGGCTGGAAATGACAATGCTTGTGCCTTGATCGCGCAAATCACTCATCAGCGTCCGAAAATCATGGGCGCCCGCCGGATCCAAGCCATTGATCGGTTCATCCAGCAACAACACTTCCGGTTTGTGCAAAATAGCCTGGGCAACGCCCAACCGTTGGCGCATTCCCAGAGAATACGTCTTGACTTTGGCATTGCCATGATTGGCCAAGCCGACGCGGTTTAAGACCGCGTTAATATCTTCATTGCTGATCTGTTTCCGGCTCATATCTGCCAGGAGGCGCAGATTCTTGAAGCCGGTCAGATAATTATAGAACTCCGGCGCTTCGATCATTGCCCCGACGTGGGCGATGGCCTTGGTGAAGTTCTTTTCAACATCTTCCCCCATGATGGTCACCGTACCGCTGGTCGGGCGCATCAAATGCACCATGATCCGCAGCGTCGTCGTCTTGCCGGCCCCGTTTGGTCCCAAAAGACCCAGGATGCGGCCCTTACCCACAGAAAAAGTCACATCCTTCAAGATCTGAACGTAGTGCATCTTCTTGGATAAGTGCTCGACACTGGCGGCGTAGTCTGTCGTATCTGCCATAAATCATACCTACCTTCCAATGAGCCGCTTAATTATTACTCATGGGACCAGTCTAGCAGAAATGGGGGTAGGACGAAACTGATTCGATGCGATTGGTCTTACATTATTGACACATTTGGGGCAGAGTGGCGGGGGTGAGGCATTCTTTAAAAAGGATGGGGCCGGTCGCGGCTTCTTCTCCTAAACGGGCTCAGGCGACCAGAAGCTAGGGCACGGCTCCCCTCCTAAACGAGCTCCGGCCGACAGAAGCTAGGGGGTGGCGTTCTCCTCCTAAACGGGCTCCGGCCGACAGCGGCTAGGGCATAAGGAGCAGGATGCATAAAACCTAAGTGCGGGTTTTCTGCATCCTGCTCCTTATGCCTACGCCGCTAACCGTCGGCCTGCGCCCTCTGTGTACAAAAAAACCGCTGGTTGGGGGACCAGCGGTAAAAGGAGTAAGGGTGGCTGACGATTGGGGGATCGTCAGTCTTTTTTTCATGTTCACTTGGGGGGAAGGAAATGAAAAAAGTTGAATTATTGGGGTGGTTAAGTTCTATCTCAACCGTTCTCTATACTAACGGATGTTTATGAACAAAGTGTGAATAACGGAGGTTATTCTATTTTTTACAAAATAGTTTAGCGAAAGTTGATAGGCACCCGCTGTAAAAGGGTTCCTAGACGAGTATTCACAAAGATTAAGCCAAAGAGAAGCCAAATCCCTAAAAACAGCTGCTTTTTAAGTATCCGTTATTTGTTTGCACGCCGCAAGTAATTTTACTAAACTTTTCCTAACTGAGCTGCACCCCTGCTGGCCGGTACGCACAACGGTCTGGAGCACCGCAAAACACAGCAAAAAGAACGCTGACGGGCGGTCAACGTTCTACAAATGGTTACTTGTGGGTATCGTCGTCGTTCTTCTTAGTCTCTTCGGTCCATTCTTCCCGAGTCAGCATGTCCTTCACGTTCATCTTAACCTCGGTCACCTTCAACCCCGTGAGTTCCGGAATCGTCTTGCAGACCGTGTTCACCACCCGGTCGAAGATGGCTGGCGCACTCTTGCCGTATTCCAGAATGGCTTCAAAGGAAACGGCGACTTCAGCGTCATCAGATACATCCACGCTGACCCCGCGGGTATCGCCGGAGGTGAACATATTCGTCATGTTATCCATCATGCTGCCCTTGAGATCCAAGACGCCCTCGATGTCGCTGGCCGCGTGGGCAGCGACCTTGGCAATTACATTGTCATTGAAGGAGAGTTCCTTGTTCACGCCGGTCATTTGCTTGTTGTCCATCGTTGCTGTGGTCATTTAACATCTTCCTTTCGTTTCTGTCCCTACACACCTTGGGCGGCCAGCTTCTTCTGCCGCGCCAATTCATTATCTGTGGCCTGCTTGCGCCACGCTTCTCGAGTTAATACGTCGCTGACGTGGACGTTCAATTCCACGACGGTGAGTCCGGTCATCCCCTCGATCCGGTCCCGGACCCGATCGCAGATCTTTTGGAAAATCTGTTGGGCATCACGCCCGTATTCCAGGACAATGTCCACATCAATGGCAACTTGTTTTTCTCCGACTTCGGCACTGATGCCTTTGGTCAAGTCGACCTGATTGCGGAATTTATCTGCGATATCGTCCAAGAAGCCGCCGGTCATGGCCAGCACCCCGTCCACCTCGCGGATCGCCACCCCAGCGATCTTAGTAATGACCCCATCGGCAAAGCTCAGCGTGCTCACCATGGGTGTCTTGGTTACTGCGTCTTGCGTTGCATCCATTCCCCTGCACCTCTGCTTTCTGTCACTTACTGACTCAGTTCGTTTGCAGCATTTGCTGAATGCGTTTCAGCACTGGCAAGATCTCCCCGCTTTGGAAAGCGCCGATCACCCAGCAAATACCGGCAACGGCAACAATCAATAGGGCTGACCAGAATCCAGCCAGAATGATGGCCGTCGTGATCAGACCGCCAATCAAGGCATATTTCATGGCGCGACTCATTGGTTTCACCATCCTTTTCCGTTTCTGTCCCTAGATCACCCGGGCGTTAGCGGATTTGCCCGGGGCCACGGTGACCCGTACTCTTTCCACCGGAATCCCCAAGGTCGTCTGTACTTTGTCCCGCACCGTCTGTTCGATGTCGGCCCCCAATTGCTTCAGACCCTGGTCGTGATGGGTGAACGCTTGTACTGTGACCCGAGCTTTTTGGCCCCGATCGAGCAGTGCCACGTGGGCATCCACCCGAGTCACCGGGTGTTCTGCAACGACGGCCCGTTCCACCGTGTTCGCCACTGCCGTTTCCGAAATGTGCAGCTGCCCCTGATTAGTGGCAAAGGTCAATTGATCGGTCGTCGCCTTTTTGAAGAGTATCCGCAACATCGCCCCCAAGAGATAGACCAGTGTCCATAGGCTAAGGATCGCCGCGGTGGTGCCTAACCACGCCTGATCACTCAGCCACCGCCGCAGCGGCATCAGCCAGGACACTGCCGGTGCCGCCAGCACCAGCAGTAGTAATGGCGCGATTAAGGCCACTAGTCCCATGAGCGTTAAGATGACTTTCGTCCCTGAACGCATCCCCTCACCTCGCTTTCGTCTTGCTGAATAGAGAAGCCATCGCTTTTCTATCTAATATCAGTCTAACGAAGCGCTTCACCCACTGGCAATCAGCAGCCAACCAAGGGCGGCGGCACCGGCAGGGCTACAGCGGCATACAAAAACACCCAGTTATCACACGAATGCGACGACTGGGTGTTACTTGTTGATAGAAGAAATTACTTGGTGGGCTTCAAGTCCAGATGCTTGATAATTTCATCCATTGTTTGATCCAGACCAATATTGGTCAGGAACGGCAGGCCGTTAGTGACAGGCTTGCCATTGGGGTTCTTGTATTGGGTGGTGGTGATGACCAAATCGTAGTCATCAGCCATGGACGGTACCTCGGGGATCGAGGCTTGGTCGATTTTGTACTCATCTTTAGGCACACCGCGTTTATCTAACTCTTCTTGTAATTTGCCAATGGCGATCGTGCTAGTGACCACACCAGCACCGCAGGCTACGAGAATCTTTTTCATAATTATGAACACCTTTCTTATTGATGGCACTGACTGCCGTCTATATTATTGCGCATTGGCCTTGGCAGAACCAGTCTTGGCGTCGGCAACGATGTGATGGCGATTCCAGAGAACCAATACCGCGCAGAGGGCAATGCCCAGAATGTAGGCCACCCACTTGTAGTTGGCCACTTGCACCAGCAGCCAAGGGAACGGGTCGGAACCGTGGTCAATACTGGAAATCAGAGAAGAGCCCTTGGGGATCGGGAACTTCGCGGCCCGAGCGGCCTTCGTGATCAACGGCGCCAGGTTGGTGCCGATCCACAGACCCAGAATAACGTTGATCGCCCCAATGATGAAGGATCGGAAGAAGTCGCCGTGGACCACGGAAACGATCAGCGGGAACATGAAGACGAAGCCGACCAGCCCGATGGTGGGCAGGAATTGGTTGCCCGGCAGGATGAAGGCAAAGATCAAGGCCACCGGAATCATCAAGGTCGCGCAGGCCAGAACGACGGGACTGCCAATCCCGACAGCGGTATCCATCCCGATGTACAGCTTGCGTTTGCCGGAGAACTTCTTCTGAGTCCAACCCGTGATGGCGTTAGAAACCGGTATAACCCCTTGCAGCAGCAAAGCAGCCATCTTCGGCGTGATGACCATAACCGCAGACAGGGTCACGCCCATCAACAGGATCTTGCCGATCTTATCCGGGACGTTAATCCCCGGCGCGGCCGCATAGGCAATGGCCCCGATAATACAGCCGATGACGAAGCCCAGCAGGGTCGGCTCACCCCAATCACCGAAGCGCTTGTTGAAGTCTTCGGCGTTCAAGTGAATTTTGTTCACGCCGGGAATCCGTTCCAGGATCCAGTTAATGACAATAGCGCTGGGCACGAAAGAACCGGCATAGCCGTGGGGGATAGAAATCCCGGGCAGGCTTAAGTATTTTTCAGATAACGGCGCCATCCGGTCGGCAATGACCATGATCACGATCATGTTGACGGAAGCCAGGAACAGGCTCAAAACAATGTCGTGGGTCAATTGATAAACCAAGGACCCGCTGAAAGCAAAGTGCCAGAAATCCCAGATATCCACATCGATGGTCTGAGTGGTCTGGGTGAGCAGCATGATGATGTTGATCAAAATGCCTAGGGGAATCATAGAAACCCCGACCGCCGTCCCATAAGCAATGGCACTGGCGGACGGCCAGCCGACATCAATGACTTTCAAGTTGATGTGGGCAATGGCAATCATGTTCTTAATCGCCGGATTCATGACACTGGTCAGGATGGATACAGTCGCGTTCAACCCGATGAAGCCGATCCCAACCATTAAACCGCCCCGCAGGGCTTTGGCAAACGGCACCCGCATGCAGAGCCCGAAGATCAGCATAACGATCGGGATCATGACGGTGGGGCCGAGATTGACGATGTACATAATGGCATCGACGATATACTTCATGAGAAAGTACCCCTCTCAAATAGTCTGTTTTATTATTGCGGCAAACCTAATTTGGTAAAAAATATGGTGTAGAACTGGTCCACGCCAACCGTGGAGACCAGTGGCAATGCTGACAGCATATGTTCTGGCATGCCATTGGGCACTACAGTGGTGGTGCAAACCAGATCATATGTATCACCATCCGCTAGGGCATCTTGGAAGTTGCCCTGGGTCAGGCTGATTTGGTGTTGCAAACCGCGCCGGTTGATTTCTTCCTGAAGCCGTTCGATGGCCACTGTACTGGTGACCACTCCAGCGCCGCAGACGATGAGGACCCGTTTCAGCGCGCTCATTGGTCTAACGAGATGCCGGCCAGAGTCTTGTCCAAGTCGGCAAATAACGTATGCGCGTCGTGTTCAGCTAATAACTGGGCCAGATGCTTTTCATCCTGAAACAGAGCCATCGCGTTTTGCAGCACCTGCACTTGTCCATGGGGTTCATGAATGGCCAGCATCATGATCAGACTAACCGGTAATTCTTGATCGGTCAGGGCCATGTTGTGAAATTGAATCGGCTTGGCCAGCGTCGTCACGGCGATGGCGGATTCTTTGACATATTTGGCATCGGCGTGGGGAATGGCCACGTTGATCTTGCCCGCCGGCAAACCGGTGGGGAATTTTTGTTCCCGGGCCCAAACGGCATCGAAGAAGTCGTCATGCACCTTGCCGGCAGCGTTCAATTTCTCCGCCAAAAAGCGCAACGCTTCTTCGTTGTTGGCGAATGTCTGCTCTGGGAATACGAGTGATTCACTAATTAAGCCCATTGTTGTCCTCCATTTTCATCATTTTAGCCGCCACCGCGGCTAACTCTGCATCCGGTGTCTGAATCAGCCGAGCGCCATTGTTGGGATCCGCCAGCGCTCGCAGCAGATCGCGGAACGCCGGTTGAGGCATAGCGGGATCAAAGCAGGTGATCAGCAGCAGCTGGATCGGTTCGCCGTCCAACCCCGCCCAACTGGCGTCGGCATGAATCGGCACCAGCACCAGTCGCGCAGGGGTAAAGCCCGCCGCCATGTAATGCGGCACCATTAATCCAGCGCCGATACTGGTACTGCCGAGTTGTTCGCGGGCTAATACCGTTTCGCAAAATACAGACGCACTCGGCACAATGCCCCTTGCAGCAAGGTGCGCGCCCACCGCGGTCAGTGTCGGGCGATAGCCAATGGTGGTCGTCGGATATACGTCAATGCGCATTGGCTGCCTCCACTTGGTCATTCAGGATGTGCCGCAGATTGGTGCGGTCTAAATCGCCGAATAACGCACTGACCAACAGGACTGGCACATGATCAATGGGCTGGACATGAACAGTGGATAAGACCACGTCCGGATGCCACGTGCTCATATTGTCCTCCGTATATTGGGCGGTGGAAATCACCGCCGGCACCACCAGATCCGGGAAGTACTTGTTGACCTTGACCCGCAGCAGCTCCGACGTACCCTGCCCGCTCGTACACATGATCACGACCCGCTTGGGCCGATCCTGTTCCTCCATGCAGCGGGCGAAATACAGAGTGACAAACCCGGCTTCGTCAGCACTGATCGGGGCCAAACGAAAATGTTTAGCCGCTGCCGTCAACGCCTGGGCAATCACTTTGAACAAGTCGCCGTATTGCTTCTTGATCTCTGTCAGCCAGACGTTCTTAACGGTGATCTCGTTGCGCAGCCGATTCAGCATCGGCTGAATATGCCGCTCCAGATCCGTCAAGGAGGCGGCATCCAAGACCAGGTGGCTCCGCCGGGCCGCCTGATCCGTAAGAAATCTGGTGAACGCTGATACCTCGGGGGCCATGGGCAAAAGCTGCGACGCTTCCCCGCCCAATTGAATGGAGAGCAGATACTGGAAGATGTTCAGCTCTTCCGTGAGGGGCAGCTGGGTCACCAGATACCGGTCAAAATCACCGATGATGACCTTGGCTAACTCATAGAGCACCGCATTATCCCGGGCGGTTTGAACATCTACCGGGGTCATTTGGTAATCGGCTTCGGCCCAGCGGCCGTTCCGCGCCCGCATGATCAGGGTATACATATGGGAGAACAAATTAATGTTGTACGGATAGGGAATATCGCCGTCGATCGTGCGCTCAATGCGGTTGATCTCGCCCACGATGAAGGCTTGGTCAAACTTATCCAGACCGGTGGCGCCAGCACTGAATTCGGAAATACTGGTGACCGAGAATAAATTGAGCCGTTCCAGGGTGTGGTTGATGGCCCGGCGAATGTTCTCTTCGTTACCGGAAACCGCCACTTGCGTGTGATCTCGGACCAGCTTCAAATCATCGGCGGCCAGCAAATTGCTGATTGCCGTGAGATCACTCTGAATGACGGAATCGCTCACATAATATGCCGCGAAAAGTTGAATTCGCTGAACATAATATGGAGCCTTGAACAACAGCGTCAGCAACACTTTATTCTGCCGCTGCAACGGGGAAAACTCGCTGTGACCGCTGGGCATCACCGGTTTCACCGGGGCCGCCGCGTTTTCGCTCAACAGCTTGACGCCTTTGCCGCGGCTGGTCACGATCAGCGGCTCGGTATGGGCCGCATTGATTCTTTCTACCAGGCGATAAATTGTTTTGTTCGATACTGCTAAGCTGTTGGCCAGTTCTTCAGCGGTGACATAGCCATCGGCGCGGGCCAGCAGAGTCAGCAGCTCTTTTGTCCGTTCTCTCATTTACCTCACCCATCTAATATACTAACGACATTTGTCCAGAAGGCGTCCGGAGTTGTGTCCGATGCTGTGGACAGTTTTCTTAAGCGAAACACAAAAACAATGTTTTAGCAACTGGTATGTCAGTATTAAGAGCTAAATCAGCTTTTCTTATCTCACTCAGTGTTAAACAAAAAGGCCGCATCAGCATATCGCTGATACTGCCCTGTATTCCAGCTGTCAGTTAGGTTTCCCCCGGTTGCGGGTATACTGCCGGTACCGCTCACACACCATATCGCGCATGACGAGGAAAGTATCGAGTTCAGAAAGCCCCAATTCTCTCTGAATATCATCGTACAACCCGAATACTTGGGACCGCATGATATGGGACTTCGGATCGTCGTGATAATGAGTTAAAACCGGGTATCTCCTGTTCCAGGCATTGGTCCAATCAATGTCCGGCGTTGGATCCGCTGCTGCGGCGATTGTCCGCGTGCCAGTAATTTCACTGGCGAGGCTGTCATATGTAACGCCATAGAGTTCTGCCAATAATTTTCCTTTGATCATTTCCGGTAACGCCTGGTCGTTTTCCCATTTGGAAATTGTCTGCCGGGTGACCCCCACCTTTTCGGCAACTGTCTCCTGGGAATAGCCGGCCTGTTTGCGCAACTTAAATAGCTTTTCCCCCAATGACATGACGTCACCCCCTTTTTGGTTTGCGGCCCATGTCCTACATTATCCAACAAGTGGGAAAATCAGGCTACCAACTCAACCGGACATTTTGTCAACTGTTGCATACATAACAGTTGTTACCTATATACCAGTTGCACAATTTTCCCACTTATGCTATCTCTACTGTAGCATATCCGCATCGTTTTGCACGGATCAAGCAAGTAACGTAAGCGGTTGATTTGCCAAGGGGGGAAAAGGAAAAATGATCGTTGAATTACAACCCGTCGCCACTACCCGGTACGACGCAGTGTTGAAAAAAGTCGGCAAGCGGCTCGCGGAACAACAGGTGATTGCTTCCCCAGACCTGTTTCTCGCCGGCGTCGCGGCTTGGCCCGGGAAGAACAAGACGCTGGCCAAACAAGGTATCCGGGTGCTTTGCTTTGATCCCCCCACATCCGATGATCCCCGGGTGGTGACCGCTCCGCTGATCAATGAGCAAAGCTTCCAACGGGCAGACCAGCTGCCGCTGTGGCTGGTCATTGTCTTGATCGGGCCTAATACGCATAATCAGCCTGAATTCATTCAGCTTTTGCGTATCCTGGCCGACCCGCAAGCCTGCCGCGAACTGCATCAACTGCCGGTCAGCCTGTTATCCGGTGCCATTCGCCGCCTGCTGATCTTGGAAAACTAATGCCAGCCGCCTGATACCGCTAACATTTACGGGATATTTACCCGTTCTGAAACGGTTTCGTGGTAAGGTGGAAGCATAGGCAAAAAAGGAAAGGATGTATTTTTACTATGAACAAGCATTGGTGGCAAGAAGCGGTCGTATACCAAGTATACCCCCGCTCATTCCAAGACTCGAATAAGGACGGCATCGGCGATTTGGATGGCGTTCGGCAGCGGCTGGACTACATCAAGAAACTTGGGGTAGATGTGATTTGGCTCAACCCGATTTATCGTTCTCCGAACGATGACAACGGCTACGACATCAGCAACTATCAGGCAATTATGCCCGATTTCGGTACCATGGCGGATTTCGACGCGTTACTTAAAGAAGCCCACGCTAAGGGCTTGAAGATCGTCATGGACTTAGTGGTCAACCACACATCCGACGAACACCACTGGTTCATGGAAAGCCGCAAGAGCAAGGATAATCCGTACCGGGACTACTATATTTGGCAGGATCCGGTGGATGGTCACGCACCCAACGACTGGAAATCGTCATTCTCCGGCAGTGCCTGGCAGTTTGATGATACGACCGGCCAATATTACCTGCATCTTTTCTCAAAGAAACAGCCTGACTTGAACTGGCGCAATCCTAAGGTGCGCAACAGCGTCTTCGATATGATGAGCTGGTGGCTGGATAAGGGCATTGACGGTTTCCGGATGGACGTCATCAACCTGATTTCGAAGACCAAAGAGTTCGCGCCTACCGCTGAGCACCCCGTACCGCGGCAACCGGCCAACGGGCCCCACGTTCACGAATACTTAGAAGAAATGAACCAAAAGGTCTTGAGCAAGTATGACATCATGACTGTGGGCGAGACGCCCGGCGTCCACCCAGATGATGCCCTGAAGTATGCCGGCTTTAACAGCCATGAACTGGATATGGTCTTCCAATTCGAGCATATGGGAGTCGACAGCGACAAAGAACTTGGGAAGTGGCGCCCGCACCAGTGGCAGCTGACTAACCTGAAACGCATCATGAGCAAGTGGCAGACCGAACTGAATGGCAAGGCCTGGAATTCCCTCTATTGGAACAACCATGATCAGCCCCGGGTCGTTTCCCGCTTCGGCAACGACAGTCCGGAGTTTCGGGTCCGGTCGGCTAAGATGCTGGGCGCGGTCCTCCACTTCCAGCAAGGGACGCCGTATATCTATCAAGGGGAAGAAATCGGCATGACCAACGTCATGAACTTCAACTCCATCGAAGATTACAAGGATATCGAATCCCGCAATGCCTATCGTGACTTGGTAGAGCAGCATCAGGTGCTGACTAACGATCAGATGATTGCCGCCCTGCACCATTCTTCCCGGGACAATGCCCGGACGCCGATGCAGTGGGATGATTCAGTTAACGCTGGTTTCACCCCAGAGGGTGTGGATCCGTGGATCCAGCTGAATGCCAACTACGATACGGTCAATGTGAAGGCAGCCTTAGCTGATCCGGAATCCGTGTTCTACTTCTACCAGAAGATGAACACGCTGCGCAAGCAGTATCCGATCATCACGTATGGTGATTACACATTGCTGGATCCGGATGACGAACAGACCTGGACGTATACTCGGGAGTTTGAAGGTCAAAAATTGACCTTGACGGCCAACTTCAGCAAGGATACGATCACGCGTGATTACGCGGCGGCGCCGGCGAATACGAACTTGATTCTCAGCAACTATGATGATGATCAAGGCAGCACGTTGCGGCCTTATGAAGTGAAGGTTTATCTGACGAAGTAAGCTGGGATAGAGTTTGTTCTGCGTATCTAGTGCCAAGTGCTCCGCAAGCTGCGCACTTGGCACTAGATACGCAGAACACCAGGATATCTACCACGAAAATATAAGACGCTCCGACGAGAACATTTTCCGTCAGAGCGTTTTTACGTTCCTGCGATTAATCCTGGTCAGAAAACAAAGCGGCATCACCGGCCGCCACATGGACTAGGTTCTGTTTGACCAACTCTTCGGCGATTTGAACGGTGTTCCAGGCGGCCCCTTTGAGCAAATTATCGGACACGATCCAAAGGTTGTAGCTGCCGGGATTTTCGGCGTCGGCGCGGATCCGGCCGACGAACGTATCCCGTTTGCCGGTAGCGGTCAGCGATTGGGGATATAACTGCTGGGCGGGATCATCTTGCACCACGACACCCGGGGCGGCGGTCAGCGTCGCTCGCAAGTCGGCTGGGGATGGCTGCTGTTCTGTCTCAATATAGACGGATTCCCCATGACTGATGGGTACCGGCACCCGGACACAGGTGGCGGTCACTTTGGGGTCGGGACTGTTTTTATCGCCCACCAGAATTTTTTTGGTCTCGTGGATCATCTTCCACTCTTCGTGGGTATAACCGTCATCGTGGAAGACATCAATTTGCGGCAGCAAATTAAACGCCAAGGGATAGTGGTGCGCCGCCCCCTTCACCGGCAAAATGTTCGCCGTCATTTCTTCGCCATTCACAGCCTGCTTGGCTTCGGCATAAAGCTCATTCAGCGCACTCTGCCCGGCGCCGCTGGCTGCCTGATAAGTGGAGACGATCACTTGCTTGAGCCCATACTGTTGGCGAATTGGCGCCAAGGCAACCACCATTTGAATCGTGGAACAGTTGGGGTTGGCGATAATCCCGTGATGTTCCGCCAGCGCCGCCGCATTCACTTCGGGCACCACCAGCGGCACGTGATCGTTCATTCGCCAGTAGCTGGTGTTGTCCACACAGACTGCACCGGCCGCCACGGCTGCGGGCAATAACGCTTTAGACACAGCGCCGCCCGCAGAGGCCAGGACCAAATCGATCCCCTGGAAGGACGCCGGCGTGGCCTCTTCGACGGTAACTGACCGCCCGTTGAAGGATAATTGTTTACCAGCGGACCGGGATGACGCCAACAGTTTCACCTGTTTCACTGGAATCGTGGAGTGTTCTAGCTGCGTGATCAAGCGGGTGCCCACAGCACCCGTTGCCCCGAGGATCGCGACCGTATATGATTTTTCTGCCAATTGATTTCCCTCTGCTTTCCTGAATTACGCTAAGACTGGAATACCAGTGCTGACCGGCTCCGGTGCAATGATCTGCCAGTCGGCGGCCGAGCGGGTCCGTTCATGATACGGATCCGGCACCGTGCCCTGGCGGATCTGGGTCACGAGGTCGGCCAGATCGGCCAATACCGCGCTGGCGGTGGGCCGGGCCCCAGCCCCGGGGCCCATGAGCATCATGTCCTGCATGTTGGTGGATGAAATCAGCACCGCATTGTTGGCGCCGTTCACGCCGCTGAGCGGATTACTGGGCTTGATCACATACGGCCCCACCGCCAGCATGAGTTGACGCGGTCCGCGACGTTCGGCAATAATCAACGGTTTGACGATGGCGTCAGGGAGTTTTTGATCGATCCCCTGCCGTGGAATCTGGGCCATGGTTGGCGTCACACCGAAGGCCAAGCGGGTCAAAATCGCCAGCTTATAGGCGGCATCCAACCCAGATACGTCATTGGTCGGATCCGCCTCGGCGAAACCTTTGGCCTGAGCCTCTCTGAGTGCGCTGGTATACCGGGAGCCAAAGAAACTGGTCTGGGTCAAAATGAAATTACTGGTGCCGTTGGCGATCCCGACGATGCGCTGGATCTGGTCACTTGGATACGTATGGGCCAGAGTATGTAAAATCGGAATGGCACCCATCACGGCGGCTTCGTAATAAAAACCCACGTGCTGAGCCAGTGCCAACTGGGCGAGCTCTTCGCCGTGTTGGGCGATGAGATCCTTATTGGCCGAAATCACGTGCTTCCCCGTGTGCAAAGCCGTTTCCAGCAACGGCAAGGTCGGGTCAACACCGCCCATCACTTCAATGATGACATCAATTGTCGAATCAGCGACCACGCTGGCCGCATCGGTGGTCAACGAGATGTTCGAATATTGGGCTTGGCGGGCCGGGGTGATGTGCCGTACCGCCGCCCGGGTGACCTGGACCGGCCAGGCGGGATGCTGCGCGCGCAAAATATCAATGACCCCGCCACCCACTGTGCCCAGTCCGAGCAGCCCAATCTTGATCGTCATACGATCCCTTCTTTCGTTGCAATGACTTGAATGTCTGGCTGAATATGATGCAAAATTGCCCACGCATTAGCCAGATCGACGTGATGCGCCGGTGTGTCCAGCAGCCAGACTTGGTCTGTATGCGGCGTTAGATTATAAATCAACGTGTCCACATTAGCCCCTTGCCACGGGGTCAAACCAGCGCGCCGGGCCGCGGCCAAACTGGTCAGCGGGATGGTTGGCAAAGCGGTGCCAGTGTCCGCCGCTGCTGGCGGCTGACTGTCCGTGATTTTCGCCAGCCAGCGGCGATAGAAAGCCACGGCATCAGCCCGCCAAGTCCAGGAGTACTGGTTATCGCCGGTAAAATAATGCTGCGGTTCCGGCGCCGCATCACCGTTTTTTGCCTGATCCCGGTAATACTCCAAAGCCAGTGTGTTGGCGCTGTATTCAAAGTGCCCGGCCACATAGGTCGATTGGGTGGTATCGTCGGTGACGATCACAGCGCCCAAGTCCAAGTTGCCAGCCACGATCTCGCCCCGCTCAATCGCTGCCAGCGGCACCAAAAAATACCGGGATTGGGGCATTGTATACCCTTCAACCGTGAATACCCCGGTAATTTTCTCTGGAATGCCATGGCCGACAAATACGCCATCGACCGCCCCAGCGGCATAGGCGCCCCAGCAAAGAAACAGACTGCCCTGAACGTGAGTCCGGCGCCAGGTCAGAATCTCCTGGAGCTCATCCCAATAATCCACATCGGTGAACGGTTTTTGATCCAACGGGGCGCCGGTGATGATCAGGCCATCAAAGAATTGGTCTTCAATTTCTGGAAAAGTGGCATAGGCGGCATGCAGCTGATCGGCATGCCGGCGAATCTGGTGGCTGGCCGGCAGACAGAACGTGAGCGTCACCGGAAAACCCGTGGCCGCAAAAATCGAAGCAAACTGCTGCTCCGTGACCGCCCGGTTGGGCATTAAATTCAAGACCAGAATCTTTTTTGCACCAGTGGTCGGTTGCGGCACCGGATCCCGGGTCAGCCCATTCAATCGGGTCACTGTACTCATTTTTCTTCGCCTGCCTTTCTCATTGGGCGTTATTATAATCCTCCGCGCTCAGCGCGTACAGCGCTTGGATCGCCGCGGCGGCCTGGGTGGTATCAACGCCCATGGTCAGGTTGATGCGGGCGGCGCCCTGACTGATGATCACCGGGGCAATTTCCACCGTGGCCAGTTGCGTCAGAATCTGGGCCACCAAATCTGTCCGATGCGCCAGTCCCTCCCCGACCACGACCACCATCGCCAAATTCGGAATCCAGCGCAGCACATCCGGCTGGACTGCCGCCCGAATCTCCCGGGTCATGGCCGTCTGAACCGCGGGAATCACCTGCTTCTGGGAAAATATAATCGTCAAATCATCCACCCCCGCCGGCATTTGCTCATAGCTTACGTGGTACTTGGCCAACACCTGCAGGATTTGCAAGGGGAACCGCACTTCGCGGTTCAGCAGGTAGCGGTGAATGTACAGGGCAATATGGCCGTTGCTGGCAGCAATTCCAGTGATCAAATGATGATGGTTGACCTCTTTGGTCGGTGCGATGAGCGTCCCAGGGGCCTCGGGGTCGTTGGTATTCTTGACGTTGATCCGCACATCCCCTTGAATGGCCGGGACAATAGCTTCGTCGTTGAAAACAGAAAAGCCGGCACAGGAAAGTTCCCGCATTTCGCGATAGGTCAGCGTATTGATTGCCCGGGGATGGGCAATGATCTGCGGATTGGCAGCATAGATGGCCGACACATCAGTAAAGTTCTCATACAAGTCCGCGTGCAGGCCGCGGGCGAGAATGCTGCCGGTGATGTCCGACCCGCCGCGCGCAAAGGTGGCAATATGGCCCTGGGCGTCGTAAGCAAAAAATCCAGGGACCACCAGAATTTCATCCGCTGGCAATGAGAAATTTGCCAGCCGGTCATAACTATCCGGCAGCAGCTGAGCCAGCCGCGGTGGTCCAGCAACCACCATACCCAAGTCCTGGGGCGACACCCACCGGGCCGGCAGGCCTTCGTGCTGCAAAACGGCGGCGATCAGATGCGCGTTCATCCACTCGCCCTGGGCTAAAAAGGCCGCTAATAAGTACTCAGAATTGGGATAGTCTGATTCCTGCAAGGTCCGCAAGTGGGTGCGAAAATGATCGGCAATGGTCTCCCCGGCCAAGTCAAAGTAATCGGCAATGCTCCGATACCGGCCCAAAATCTGCCCCAACAACGAGGCCGAGTCCAGCCCCGCCAAAATGGCCGCTGCCAGCTCGCCCAGCAAATCGGTCACCTTAGCATCCCCGCCAAACCGCTTTCCCGGCGCCGACACCACCATCACCCGCCGCCGCGGATCAGCCCGCATGATCTCCACCGCTTTAGCCACCTGCGGCCCATTAGCCAAAGATGACCCGCCAAATTTAACAACCTTCACGATCAGTTCCGCCCACTTTCTCCAGAACTGGGATAATGTTTCCAACCTACCCAGTGCCAAATGCGAAGCAATCGGAGGCGGATGGGGCTCAGTGGTGGAAACCACACAGCGGCTTTGCCGCTGATGTGGTTAGGCGACTTGAAGACAGCGGTTTTTGCTGGCTTCAAGCGCCGTCACCACGTTCCAGCCCCATCCGCCGGAGATTGCGCAGCATTTGGCACGGCGTACGAAAAGACCTTTCTCCCAGCCGTACCCAATTGGCTCTTAGTTAATCGATAATTCATCGAATTGTCAAGTGATGAGAGCCAAAAATCTAAAAGCTTGACAACCCCGATTTATCTGTTTATCATCGTGGTTAATCAATCAAAGAGCAGCGTAAACGACGAGAACAGGAAAGTAGCAAAGCCGAGACTGTACAGAAAACTCACACCAGCTGAGAGTGAGGTAGCCAGGCGGCGCGAAAATGGCCTGCGATCGGTGCATCGAACCTTCGGGTAAGACTGCAATGGCCGGCATCCATTACCATGCACGCGTATGACGACGCATTATTTGGCGTCTGTACGTTGGCGAGGTGTTTTGGCGTAAGCTGAAACACAAATTAGAATGGTACCGCGGAAAATCCGCTTCTAGTCACACTAGAGGCGGATTTTTTTATTTGCCAAAAGCTGGTCGGCGCCGACCAGCAAACTCGTACACGCCGCTCAACTCATTTTTTTAAACCAAACGGAGGAATCAATCATGAAGAAATCAATCAAACGCACCCTGATCACCATCGCCCTGGCCTTGCCGCTCTTCTTCTTACTCGCGGCTTGCGGCAGCGGTAAGAGCAGTTCCGCCAGCTCCTCATCGGCCTCGTCAGCATCCCTAAAGACAGTCCGCCTGGGCATCATGGGCAGTGACGACCGGATCTGGAAAGCTGTCGGCAAAGTGGCTAAGAAGAAATACAACATTGACTTAAAGCTCACCAAGTTCACCGATTATAACCAGCCCAACGCAGCATTGAGCGATGGTTCCATCGACCTGAACGCTTTCCAGCACCAATTCTTCCTGGATAATTGGAACAAAGCCCACAAGTCGGACATCGTCAGCATTGGTGAAACCATCCTGGCCCCGATCCGTCTATATTCCCAGAAAATCAAGTCCGTCAAAGATTTCAAGAAGGGGGACGAAATTGCTATCCCCAATGATGCCACCAATGAAGGCCGCGCATTGAACGTCCTGGCCACCATCGGCTTGATCAAGCTGGACAACAAAGCGCTGCCCACCACGGCCGACATTAAGGAAAACAAGCTGGGCTTGAAGATCACCGCTCTGGATGCGGCCCAAACCGCCCGGGCATTGTCTGATGTCACTGCCGCCGTGGTCAACGATGGTGTGGCCAACGACGCCAAGCTGGACCCGAATTCCGCCCTGTATGTCGAGAAAGTCAACAAGAAGTCTGAACCTTACATTAACATCATTGCCGCCAACAAGAAGGACGCCAAGAACAAGACTTACCTGGACCTGGTCAAGGCCTATCAGACGGAAGCCACCAAGAAGCTCTTGAAGGAAATCTACAAGGGTGCCGACATTCCGGCTTGGGACATCACGCTGAAGTAAGACTTGCGAAAGGAGGACCTGTTTAATGAGTGTCGATAAGCAGCAGATCATCAGTCAATTTACCAAATACCTCGCCGAATACGTCGCCATTCCGTCGGTGTCCGCCCAAAAGAAAGGCATCCCGGAAACGGTCGCCTTTCTTAAAGAATTGATCACCAGCTTAGGCGGTCAAGCCGAAGTCTTCTCCGACTGGCCCAACCCGGTGATCCACGGAGAATTCACCCCGGCCCGCGTGACCGCGGCGACGCCAACGATCCTGTTCTACAATCACTATGACGTGCAACCGCCGGAACCGTTGGAATTGTGGGATTCTGAACCCTTCACCCTGACAGAAAAAGACGGCCTGCTGGTCGGCCGAGGCACGGCGGATTGTAAAGGCGACCTCATCGCCCGGCTGTGCGCCCTCACCTTGTACCACGAAGAACACGGCGACTGGCCGTGCCGGGTGAAGTTCCTGCTGGAGGGTGAAGAAGAAATCGCCAGCCAGCATTTAGAGAACTATTTAGAAAAATACGCCGACACCTTCAACGCCGACGTTGTGGTCTGGGAATCCGGCAGCAAGAACGCCCAGGAACAGCTCCAAATCACCGGCGGCAATAAGGGCATTTGCTGCATTGACCTGGTGGCCACCACGGCTGCTGAAGACATCCATTCTTCCACCGCGGCCTACATTGAGGGCGCTGGGGTCCGGCTGGTCCAGGCCTTGAGCACGTTGCGGGCTGTGGGAACGAACGAATTGCTGATCGATGGGTTAGCGGCTAAGATCGTGCCGCCCACGGACCGGGAAAAACAGCTGGTCGCGGCGGAATCCGTTGATCCAGCCGCCATCAAGGCCGCGCACGGGCTGACTCGGCCATTTCTGACCAAGGATATCGCGGGCGCAGCGGCTTTCTCCCCCACCCTGAACATTGCCGGCTTGACCGGCGGTTACGAAGGCGAGGGGGTCAAAACGGTGCTGCCCCACACCGCTCGGGCTAAGTTGGATATTCGACTGGTACCGGATCTGGACCCGGAAGAAGTTGCTGAGTTGGTCCGCCAGCATCTGGCCCGTCACGGTTTCGGTGATATTAAGGTAGAATACTTGATGGGGGAAAAGAGTTACCGCTCCGGCCTGGACGCCCCGCTGGTCACCCGGATCACGGATGTCGCCCAGACGGTCTACGGCAGCGACAAAGTCGAATTGCTGCCCAGCTCCGCCGGAACCGGCCCGATGTACTTGTTTAATCACTATCTCCACGCGCCGCTGCTCGCTTTCGGTGTGGGTTACGCCAAGAGCGGCCCCCACGCGCCGAATGAGAACATCCGCATTAGTGATTTCCATCAAGGCATCGACTTTCTCACCGATATATTCGCAGATTTAGCCAAGTAATCAGGCATCGTGGAATAACGTGCGCACCGATCCGCCAACCCCGGATCGGTTTGTGCGTTCTTCTATAGAAAGAAAGGGGCAACGCAACTCACATGGCAACCATCATTGACTTGAAAGACATCACCGTCACGTTCAAGAACAAAGCCAGCACGGTCCACGCCGTTCAGGATGTTTCTTTGCAGGTCGAAGCCGGGGACACTTACGGCATCGTCGGCTACTCCGGCGCCGGCAAATCCACGCTGGTCCGAGTGATCAATTATTTGCAAAAGCCCACCAGCGGTACCGCCATCGTCAATGGCCAAGCCCTGGGCAAGCTGGATAAAGACCAGCTGCGGGTCGCTCGGCGCAAAATCGGGATGATCTTTCAGCACTTTAATCTGATGAATTCCCGCACGATTGCCGGGAACATCGAATATCCCTTGCGCTACAGCAAACTGACCAAGGCCGGTCGGGCCAAGAAAGTACAGGAACTGCTGGCACTGGTCGGACTGAGCGATAAGGCAGACGCCTACCCCGCCCAGTTATCCGGCGGTCAGAAACAACGGGTGGGGATTGCTCGGGCCTTGGCCAACGATCCGGAGATTCTGCTTTGCGACGAGGCCACCAGTGCCCTGGATCCTAAGACCACTGGGGAAATCATCGACCTCTTGAAACGGCTGAACCAGCAGCTGCACATCACCATCGTTTTCATTACCCACGAAATGTCTGCCGTGAAGTCACTGTGCAACCACGTGGCGGTTATGGAAGACGGCAAAATCGTGGAACGCGGCGCATTGCTGGATATTTTCTCCAATCCTCAACAGGCGCTGACCCGCGACTTCATCAATACAGCGACGCAATTAGATACGGCGCTGGCAGAAGTGCGCAAGCAGCCAGCGGTGATCAATCTGCCGGCCAATGCCCGGCTCGTGCATTTATCCTACACCGGGGCCAGCACCGACCAGCCGCTGATTGCCGGCCTTTACCAACAATACGGTATCACCGCTAACATTCTGTATGGGAACATTGAATTCTTACAGGATGTACCGGTGGGCAATCTCATTGTTATTCTGACCGGGGACACGACGAAACTGCCCACAGCCTTCTCCCAATTACGGGACCAGGGCGTCACGGTCACCTTGCTGGATCCGAAAGGAGATGCGGTGGACTAATGTCTATTCTGAATAAGTTTTTACCCAACGTGATGCCCATCTGGGACCAGGTTTGGCAGGCGACCTTGGAGACGCTGTACATGACCTTCTTCTCAGCGATCATCGCAGGAATCTTGGGCCTGATCGTTGGCATCTTGCTGGTGGTTTACGATCAAGGCGGCATCATGCCTCACCCAGCGGTCTATAGCATTCTGGATAAGATCGTGAACATCTTCCGGTCTATTCCTTTTGTGATTCTGCTGGCTGTCATTTACCCTCTGACCCGACTCTTAGTGCACACCACGATTGGGAATACTGCTGCCCTGGTACCGCTGGTCGTGGGGACGATCCCCTTCTATGCCCGCCAGGTGCAAAACGCTTTGGTCCAGGTGGACGGCGGAATCATCGAGGCCGCCCAAGCAATGGGGGCGTCGAATATCGATATTATCTTCCGCGTTTATTTGCGGGAAGGCCTGCCGGATTTGATTCGGGTGTCTGTCTTGACGCTGATTTCCTTGATTGGCCTGACGGCGATGGCCGGGGCAGTTGGCGCCGGCGGCTTGGGCAATCTGGCGGTGTCCATCGGCTACCAGCGGTTCCAGAATGATGTGACCTTTGTGGCAATGATCATTATTTTGATTATGGTGTTCATTGTCCAAGGGGTGGGCGACTGGCTGACCCGGTTGACCACGCACGTGTAGACTAGACCGTGCGCTGGCTGCCGTACCAACGCTCCGCTTTGACCATAAAAGGCCGCCCGGGATTTTCCCGGGCGGCCTTTATTGTACATATTCTTATTTGGGATCAGCTTTGCTGAACAATTCTTCTTGGGTGACATCGTAGTAATCGACGTGATCGGCATGGTGAACGCTCACGAGAGCGCCAGGACGGTCATCATCTAATGTTTCCACATGCAACTCAGTACCGGGTTTGATCACACATAAGTGCAAAGTGCCGTCAACGTGTTCGAACGCCCGCATGGGTTTGTTGACCGCGTATGTAGCGCTGAGTGATTGTTGTGCTAGCATAACGATTTCCTCCTTCTTTTTACCTTCTGACTTATTATACTCATTGACGCAGCAATTACCATGAAGTTTGCTTAAAAAATTCAATAACAATAATGTCACCGCATTCAATGCCGGAATGGAAGTCTTGTGATTTTTACTTTCTATTTACTGAAAACAGGTTATCCTGTGAAGCTGGCAGCGTATCCTAAAAGTATTAATGGGAGGTGATCCATCACCATGATGGAAGAACAAGACAAAACACGATGGTTTGGTATTTCTGCCCTGGTTTGTGTGGTCCTGATGGTAATCGCAACATTTGCGGATTTGGCCATCAGCAATACCGTCATTGACTACGGCAGCTGGTTCGGCACATTTTTCCAAACCTTTGGGGAATTCCCGGTCTATTTTGTTTATATCATCAGCGGCGAAATTGCCATGACTTATGCCTGGCGGAAGAAAGCACGGCCTTTATTCGCCGGCAGTCTCGCCCTGGGCGGGTTCGTCTTGACGGCGTGGCAAACCAAGCAGTACGTCAATGAAGAGGGCAGCTATATCGCGGCGATTCAAAGCAATCTAAAAAACGGCAAACCCATCGGCATGGCCAACAGTGATAGTGCCGCCGGCGCCTTGCCGGTGGCGGCGAATATCACCGTGACCCTGATCTTGCTCGTGGTCATCTCTATTCTGGTCCAACTGTGGCTGGCCAAGAAGAGTGACGCACAAATTGCCCAGCTGATGCTGGTGGCGGTCTTCGCCACGGCCACAGCCTGGTTTGCATCCCAAGCTAACGCCACGCTGAAACAGGATTGGGGCCGTGTCCGGCCCTACGAACTGAATAAAGCCCAAAGCGACTTTACCTCATGGCTGCACCCCAACGGCATCACTGGTCACAAGTCCTTCCCCTCCGGGCACACCATGGCGGCCACGCTGGCCATTGTCTTGTCTTGGTTTGCGACGGGCAAAGCCCGCCAGCGCTGGTTTGTTTTCGGCATCCTCTGGGGCGCTTTGGTCGGTCTCAGCCGGGTGCGGATCGGCGCCCATTTCTTCTCTGATGTGACTTTCTCATTTTTCTTAACAGCCCTGATCATCTACATCTTTGCTGAATTGATAACTTACCTGATCAACAAGCGCGAAGCAATCTTACAGTAAGTGTACCGAACGCAAACAGCGCCGCCAGCTCAACTTCTATGAACTGGCGGCGCTGTTTTTGACACTACTGATTAATTTCGGTGACCCGCATGTTCCGGTCAATCGTATTTCTGCCGGTGGCATAGTCGAACTGCAATTGCGGTTCCACGTTCCAAATATAGACGTTGAAATTCAGCTGACCATCCGATGATACGGCTTGGGACCAATAACCTCGGGGCATCAATTCATTCCCCCGAAAAACCGTGGTCACCTGATAGATCACCCGCGCGCCACGCCCCAAGGCGTCCCGCACGGCTTGTTCATAGACCTGCATCGTCTTCTGGTTAGAAAATTCAGTTTGGGTCGCTAGATTCTTCGGGTTGTCGGAACTGCCCTCGGCCCCGGTCTGGGGCACGCCGTCACTATTCAGATTGAAGGTCATCGTATAGGCAATCAGATGGCCGCGATTGACGACGGGGATCCGATCCCCATTGATCACCCGATACTCTTGATGCCAGCCGGTGGGCTGCCATTTCTGCGCTGGCCGACCGGCAGAACGGCCCAGGTTGGACCGTTGCAGATACGCCGTCACGGTGGTCGTTCGGTTCAGATTATCCAGATTGCCATAAGCAATGTGGTTGCTCTGCCAGGCACTCATGGCCAGCGTACTCTTGCCGCTGTTGACATTGATCGCGGCCGGGTTGCCGGATTGAAAGGTCAGTTTGGCTAAAGCCGCATAAGTGGCCTGCCAGTTGCTGTCGCCCACGGCTGAGGACGACGCAGCGGTGCTGCTTTGACTCGTGCTGCTGCTCTGGCTGGCTGCACTGCTGACTTGGCTGCTCGGCGCGGCATCCGACTGGGTCGTCCCGCTGGGCGTACTCGCGCCGCCGCCAAAACGGGCGACGGCGAAGGCAATGATGGCAATGACAATCAGGGAACCGAGGGTGATATGAACGGGTTGTTTCTTCCCTCGGCGATGGGTAGGTTTACGGCGTTTCGCCACGGTTAATGATCTTCCTTTCTGGCGGCTTGGGCCGCTTCATGCTGCAGGGTCACACTGACGACCCAGGTGGACAGGGGCACGGTGGCGACTACGCCCACGGTGGAAAGCAAAACGGAGGCCGCTTCGCTGACGAAGAGTTTATCGTTGAACAGCAGCCCTGGGGCATATTTCAACTGAACAAACCAGATAAACAACGCCAGGTAGGAACCGAAGAAGCCGAAAAACAGCGTGTTCAGTGCGGTGCCGATGATCTTGCCGCCGATTTCTTGACCGTCTTTGAACAGCTGGGCCGGGGTAATATCCGGCACTTGATCAGCGACTTCAAACAACCCGCTGGTCACCGCAATACTGGCCTCGGCGACGGCGCCCAAGGCTGACAGCATCAGGATGCTGACGACGATCTGGCCAAAGGACACCCCGATCAGCAGCGAAAAGCCGCCGATATCCTCCCCAACCTCGTTACCAAAGCCCTGGATGTTGCCAAAGAACTGGATCAGCCAGGCCAACCCGGCCAGAATCAGCATCACCCCGAGAGAAACAACGTAGGCGATCCGCGTCACCCGGTTGCTAGCGGCACTGAAAAAGACAACCACCGCGAGGATCACGGCACTGGCCAGAATCGTCGTCAGCACCGGCGGCGCCCCGAGGCCGAACAGAGTCACAGTAATAAACAGCAGGACAAAGTTCAATAGGAGGCCGAAGAAAATAGTCAACCCGCTCTTACCGCAAACCAGCACGAGCAGGACCAGCAGGATCACCCCTAAGAGACTGATCACACCCATTATTTACGCCCCCCTAAGAACAGCATACTGAGGAAACTCGTCAGCGGTACCGTGACGACGATGCCAATCGCGCTCACCAGAGATTGAACCATGCCAAGATACATCGTCCAGGTGAACGTTTGGCTGAAGCTGTTCCCGTTGTTTAAGTACAGAACGGCCATCGGGAAGGTGTCAGCCATGAAGATCAGAAAGAGGATGCTGATCAGTGGCCCCACGATCTCCCGGCCCACAGTCATACCAGATCGAAAGAGCTGCCAGCGGTGAACGTCTGGGGTTTCAATCACGATTTGCGCCAGCGCGGAGGAAATATCGGAAGTCTCATCCATAATTGCCCCTAAGGAGCCAATCATAATACTGGCCCAGAAGATTGGCTTAGGCTGTTGCAGCGCATAAGCCACCGCCTCATAATGCAGGCCGTTACCGCCGGTGACCTGCAGCACCAGCACAAAAATACCGTAGGCTAAAAAGGTGCCGCCCAGAGTCGCGATGCTGGACACCAAAAACTGCCGTTTAGGGCCTAAAATCAGGAGCAGCGTCACCAGCGTAAACAAAACATTCAGGGCCGCAAAGATCCACAGCATGGACGCCCCATAGCGCAGCAGCTCGAATTGAATGGCCAGCAAAAACAGAGCGATGTTTGCCACCACACTGAGGATGGCGATCGCTCCCTGCCAACGCATCACCGCCAACAAGACAACGGCCACCAGCCAAATCAGAAAAACGATCACCGTATCTCGTTTTTGATTCGTAATCGCCAGTTTAGTCCGGGCCTTATCCTGCCAGCTGATAAATACCTGCTGACCGGTCCGATACTGCTGATCCACCGCCCCGGAACGGGTATATACATTACCCGTACGGTAGGTTTTACCCCGGTTGGCGCCATTGAGCATTTTGACCGTCAGCGTCTGCCGCGTCTGATAATCTGTATTATTGTGTTCATCAAGGTTCTTCTTAGTGCTGCCGGTCTTTACCGCGATCACTTGGCCTACCGGTTGGGTGTACCAGGTGGCGTTGACCCGAGTCAGTACCAGCGCGGCGATCCCCGTCATCAGGACGACGACTAGGGAAAGCCACCAGTGTTTCATCTGCATAAGATTGGGGATCCTTCCAAACAATATCGTCTAACGCTTTGGCTTCCCCATCAAAGGGAGCCTGTAAAGTAATTTTACCAATCGTGTTCTTGGTTTCAAGCATGGCCTGTGCCTGGCGTAAATTACGGGCATTGATGCCGTGAAAATTATAGGCAATGGTTGAGCGCAGCGCCCCAGCGTCCAGCAAGGCACTCAGCCGTTGCAGAATCTGGCCCTGGGTCGCCATTTGATAAGCGTAATCACTTTTAGAAAAAACATATTCCCAATCCAAACTAACGGATTTGTTCTTCAGCCAGGCCACCGGCAATGAATCATCGGTGGCCACGATTGAGCCAACATGGCCCATGGGTGCGATCAAATCTGCGATTGCCCCAAAATAAGGTACGGGATCATACAGGGTGGCAATGTAGTCCACCATATCGTACCCCAAAGCCTGGACTTGCGGAGTTAAATCGCTATGATAATCCGCTAATTTATGGATTCCGTATTTTTGCAGCCAGGGCCAGTTGACGCGACTGGCGACGGCGATCACGTCCAGACCGGCCCACTGGGCGAGCTGGACCAAAATACTGCCCACCCCGCCGGCGGCATTGATCACCAGCATGGACCCATGGGTCGCATGCGCCGCGGCGGGGATACTCATTCGTTCAAACAGCAATTCCCAAGCGGTGACGGCGGTCATCGGCAGCGCCGCGGTTTGGCCCAGCGTCAAACGCTGGGGGGCTTTGGCAATCAGGCGATAATCCACCAGCTGATATTCAGCATTGCTGCCCGAGCGCTGGGTGGAACCAAAATAAAAGACCCGGTCGCCGACGGTGAAGTCCCGCACATCGGCGCCCAACTGGACGATTTCCCCCACCGCATCGAAGCCCAAAACATGCGGCCGCTTTTGGCCGTGCAGCGCATGGCGAATGCGCACATCCACCGGGTTGACTGAGATCGCCAAGATTTTAACCAGTACATCATTCGGTCTGGGCGTCGGCACAGGCAGCCAAACATCTTGCAGACTCGCTTCATCACGAATTGGCAACGTTTGGAAAGCCGCAATCGCCCGCATCATTTTGGGCACCATCTGCTCATCTCCTTGTCCATAGTATAACAGTCCGACCGGTGGGAACATTGATAACTGCTCATACATCCGCCCACGTCACACCATACCCGGGCAGGATGGTACAATTAAGTTAAGAAAATAACAAAGGAGTGCCTTTATGACCGCATTCATCACGACCCTCCCCATGTGGGGCCTCGTTGCGATCTTTCTCTTGACCCTCGTTCTCCTCACCCGGGCGGCGGATATTCTCGTGGATCACGCGATCCACTTGTCCCAGGATGCCGGCATCTCAGACGTCGTCATCGGCGCCACCGTGGTTGCGTTAGGCACCACCCTGGCTGAAGTGGCCATCGCTGTGTCCGCCATCTTTCAAGGCGTGACCGACTTCTCCGTGGGCAACGCCACCGGCTCCGTCATCACCAACATGAGTATTGTGCTGGGCGTCGGGGCTATTGCCGGGACGATTCCGGTCGCGCGGCACAATCTCTCCCGGGTGCAGCTGCTGCTCACCGCGTCCCTGCTGCTGATTTTTGCCGCCTGTCTAACCCTAATGTCTGGCCGAGGATATATTCCCCGCTGGGTCGGGATCGTTTTCCTGCTGCTGATTCCCGCCTATTTGTACCTGATCATTCGTCAGAATAATCAGGATAAAAAGAAAACAGCCAGTACACCGGTACCGGCACCGCCGGATAAAAAAACAGCGACCTGGGTCCGCCTGCTCTGGATTATCGGCACCGGTCTGGTCATTGCCATCAGTGCCAATGCGCTGGTTGATGCCAGCGTGGAAATCGCTGGCCGGCTGCATATCAGTGACGCCATCGTGTCCGCTACAGTGGTCGCGCTGGGCACCAGCTTTCCAGAATTAGTGACGGCCTATTACGCAGCCAAAGGCGGCTTTGGCGGTCTGGCGCTGGGCAACATCATCGGGGCCAACGTCATGAATCTGCTGCTGGTAAACGGCCTGACGATCGCCTTTTCGCCAGCCACCATATATTTGCCTAAAGTTTTTTACTTCGTGACTTTCCCCATGCTGCTGTTGGTCCTATTATTAGTAGGATGGTTCATCATTGACGGCTCCCGGGACGAGATTGACAACAAAGAAGGGATCGCCCTGGTGGCTGTTTACGGGCTGTATGTTGCTGCCTATATTTTTGTACTATGAGAAGGGAAGAAAGCATACCTATGGAATCCACTCATGCCGTTGGCTGGTTCGCAGTCAGTGCCGTATTCGGCGTGGCCAGTCTGGTCAGTGCCATTATCGTTGCCAACCCGGCGTTCCGCGGTTTTGCCATTTTATTGGCCGGCCTGATCGCGATGTTTCTGACCACGATCTGCTACACGTTGTACATGAGCAAAGAAAAACACCAACGGCGGCTCGTCCTCACCTTACTGGGGGCCGTCGTTGGTGCATTAACGCTGATCTATATTTTTGTGATGCCCTAACTGATTGATTGTCCGCCTTCCGGCTGGCTCTGGCGGAAATCCACCGCGGCACCGATCAAGTTGGCTTGGCTGCGGTAATGGGCCAGGGCTAATTCCGGCATCCAGGGCGCGATTTTGACTTCGTCCAGAATATCCTGCAAATACCGCTTCAGCGTCGGAATCAGCCAATCAGCCTGGGACACTCCGCCGCCAAGAATCACCTTATCCGGATCAAAGGCATAACTGAGATTGAAAATTGCCGTAGCCAGTGCCTTGTAGAAAGTCCGGGCTTCTTCCTGAGCAAGGGCGTCGCCCTGTTGGGCCAAAGCAAACACGGCCTGGCCATCATAAGTTTTGCCGTCCGCTTTCCGGGCGGTGTAGCGTTCTGCCATGTGCACCGGCGAGCCCAGATCACTGAGCGTATTGTGACTGTCCATGAGCATGAAGCCGAATTCCCCGCCAAATAAATGGCGGCCGTGGATCACTTGATGATTGACGATGACGCTGCCGCCAATACCGGTCCCGATCACAATGAATAAGAGATTGCTGGTACCTGCGCCGGCCCCGCTGGCCAGTTCCGCCAAGGCGGCACAATTGGCATCGTTCTCCATACTGACGGGCAGGCCAAAGTGCTTCTCCAATTCTGGAATAATCGGAAAATTATGAATATACGGAATCGCACTGGCGCCTTCAATGACGCCAGTTTTTTTATTCACTGCCCCCGGTGAGCTGATACCCACGCCCACCGGTGCAAAGTCTGCTTTGGCCTGCTGGACGATGGCCGTCAAGGCCGCATAATACCCCGCTAAATCCTTAGGGGTCGGCACACTGCCTTGACTCACCAGCTGATCATCATGCAGTACGCCGTGTTTGATCGACGTCCCGCCCACATCAATGACTACGAGATCTGACATATCGTTTCTTCCTCTCTGAACCATTCTCATTCCAGTTTAGCAGATGCTGAAGCCGGTTGCAGAAAAATGCAATCGGTGCCAGTTTAGAATCATTATTGAAACGGTCATGAAAATAGCTTATGCTAGTTTCGAGGTGATTTTCATGGTAACTCACGATATCCAACTGACCAATGGTCGGCAGCGTACCGCTTTTATCGGCACACTATTGCTGGGCACGTTCGGCATGTCCATCAGTCAGTCGTCCTTATCTACGGCGTACCCCACGCTCATGCGTGAATTCGCCATCCCGGCCAGCATGGTCCAATGGCTCACCACTGGATTCATGCTGGTCATGTGTTTGTTAATTCCCACGAGTCCGTGGCTATTACATAACATTCCATTCAAGAAATTATTTGTCAGTGTCGTGCTCATATTCAGTGCCGGCACCCTGCTCTGCGTCGTGGCGCCAACGTTTTGGGTCCTGGTTTTGGGCCGCATGCTGGAGGCCGTCGCCGTCGGTATTATTTTTCCATCGTACCAAACTGTTCTGCTGATCATCACGCCCGTCCCTGGCCGAGGCAGCGTCATGGGGCTGGCGGGTTTGATCATGGGCAGTGCCCTGGCCGTCGGGCCCATCGTGTCGGGGGTCGTTTTGAACTTCACCAGCTGGCGCGGACTCTTCGTCTTATTCCTGGTGGTTATGGCCATCGTCTTGCTGCTGACTCCCTGGGCGGTTCAGGATGTCGTCGGCCAGTATCCCAGTGAGATCGACGGCTTGTCCGTGGTATTGGGCTTGGGCTTTATCGGCGTCCTATACGTGCTGACCGAAAGTGTTTCCGCTGATCCGCAATGGGGTCTTTTAGGCGGTTTGCTGGTGGCCAGTGTCCTGGCGATCGTCTGGTTCATTTATCGCCAGCTGCACCGGGATAAGCCGTTGTTGAATCTGCGGGTCTTCACCAGTGGTATTTACACGAAATCCGTCTTTCTGACCGGAATTTCATACATTGCCCTGATCGTCACAACGATCTTGATGCCGCTGTATTATCAAAACGTGCTGGGCACGTCTGCGCTGGTCTCCGGCCTCGCAATGGTCCCAGCGGCTGTTGTCTTAGCTTTGCTCAACCCGATCAGCGGCCGCTTGCTGGACCGGATGGGCGGCAAATGGGTCGTTTTGATCGGCCAAAGTTTGATCGTTGTCGGTATGGCCGCGATGATTTGGGCCGCTAGCCAACGCCTGCTGGTCCTATCGATCATCATGGCCGCCTTCATCGAAAGCGGCAACGCCTTCGTCATGATGCCCAGTGTGACCATGGGGGCCAATGATTTACCGGAAGATCTGGTCGCCCATGCCACGGCCGTCACGACCACTGCTCGGCAGTTATTCGGCTCCGCCGGCGTCGCTATTGCGACTGCCCTGCTGACGCTGTTTACCAATCAAAACGCCGGTTTAGGGAAGATCCCCAGCCAAGTCGTCGGCTTCCAATGGACGTTCTTCATCTTCGCGCTGGTTGGTGTCGGTGGCGCGCTGATTGCCTTGACGCTGCCGAAGGGCCAAGTCAAGAATTCCAGATAAGACCACATTTCGAAATTACGCCACCTAAACGTCACAAATTCTTCGCAATTTCCAGATAATATAGAAAATGTCAAGAGCGAGGCAGTTAATGTAAGTCCTCGACTTGATTGCCAACAACAGCAAGCAACCAAAACTTTTTCTTCATGTTGATTTTCCTCCCCCAACAACCTATCCAACAGTTCAGCCAACCAGCCTCCCCCTGGCAGTTGAACAATAAAAAGTAAGCACCGTCGACCCGATACCAGGCGACGGTGCTTCTTTTTGTACAGAGGGCGCAGGCCGACGGTTAGCGGCGTAGGCAGAAGGGCGAAGGACCAGAAAACCCGCGCTTAGGTTTACTGGTCCTTCACCCTTCTGCCCTAGCCGCTGTCGGCCGGAGCCCGTTTACGCGGAGGCTGCTCTAGCTTCTGGTCGGCTGAGCCCGTTTACGCGGAAGCTGCCAGTCCCTCACTCCTCCGGACGCTCGCCCAGCCGATGCAGCTCGCCAGCATAAATTCCAATATACTGACCATCGCCAGCTTCACGGTAACTTTGCAGCGTCACACTGATCGTATACCGGCCGCCGTCCCATGTTTGCCGATAAGTCATCGTCTTGGGCGGTAATTGGCCTTGGAACACCCGCACGACGCCGTCAATATTTCCATCGTAAACGATCACTGAACCGGCGGTATCCGCGCTGGCCGTCGTACTGGGCATGGCCGCCGTAATGCCTAATCCAGCCGCCACCGCCAGCAATGCTGTCATTATCTTAGCTTTCATGGTGCCCACCCTTTCTCTTAACTGATTATCCAATCACCCAACACTATCAGCATAGTCAATAATATCGTCAGTGCCGTTAAATTGCTTTTGTGCAAGCGATTTATTCAGCAAACCAGCATATTGCCGTACTAAGCAAATTAAAAAAGTGATGTTCTCGAACCGGCCTATACCAGATTCAAGAGAGAAAATGCCCACCATAGCCAAATTACTGACCACAGCGGGCATTATCTGCTTTGTTTAAATTAACTAATGAGCCTCTTCAATATGCCGATTCCGATTCGATACCACAAATAATTGCGGTGCGATGGAGGCCAGTACACCCAGGACCACCGCCACGTAAATCAATCCCAAAACAGCACTGATCCCGTTAACATACAGGCTGAACAGCCACACATTCCAGCCCTTGGGGGCATAAGTACCCCAGTAGAAGACCCCAGCAATGAAGTGGAAGAAATACTTGGCAATGGTGCCAATTAGGCCGCCAATGAAAATATAGCCCACGGCCATGCCTAACTTGCGGTCCTTCAAAGCGTCTCGCAGCGGCAGGGCCACTAAGCCAGCCAGACCGAGGACACCGAACGCGACCGGATATTCCATGATAATCTGGAGCGGGTTCAACAGATTGCTGCCGCCGCGGAGCATGGCATCCAGCAAGCCCCAAATCAAACCGGCGATTGTTCCCACCTGCCAACCCCGCCGCTCAGCAACCAGAATCAACGGCAGCAAGCCCCACTGCAATTGAATCCCCAACCCGCCGATACTATGGGGAATATAACTCAGCGCCATGGCCAGCGCGGCCATGATGGCGCCCTCGATCAAACCGCCGAGGGTAATCTTTTTCTTCAACATAAAAAAGCCTCCCTAATGTTTGAGTTTCCAAGCACAAAGGAGGTATTTTTCAATACCACGCACAATTCCTACGCTCGCATTAACGAACAGGTTCGAAGGGTCCGATTACTCGTTCTCAGCCAGATGGCTCCCCCTTGTGTGGTTTCTCATTTAGTTGTTCAAAAGCTATCATACCATAACTGGATTGCTTGGCAAGGCCCTTCAGATCACGGCTGACCGTACAAAAACTTATTAATCTTATTCAGCACCAGCGAGTCATCATGAAGCATGCTGTGTTCCCCGGGCAAGCCGCGAACTTCGATTTCACTGAAGGACTTAACGATGGGCGCCAAAATATACCGAATCGATTTGGCTGAGATCACGGTGATGTACTTGTCCGTATTCGTCCCATTGTTCAGGTTGCCGAACACATTTAACACTTTGGCATCTTTCGGGAACCGATTACGGCTCAAGAGCATTTCTAAATAAGTTGGGTTCATCAAAATCGGTCGGCCGCTCCATGTGAAGCGGTTGAAATTCGGCAAATCGCCCAACGCAACGACGCCATCAAAGGGACCGCCCACCAGAACCAGCTTATTCAGCTTGGGAAACTTCGGATTATCGTAATTCCGCATTTCGGCAAACACCAGCGCTGTGGCACCAACTGAATGGCCCACCGCATTGTATTGGGTGAAGCCGTAGCGTTCTTGCAGCGCTGGCAGGACTTTTTCTAAATAACGCGAAATAAACCGGGTACCGACCCAGTTATCCTTAAAGACCACCTGCACGATGGGGTGCGGGTCGTTGGTCCAATTCCCCGCGTAGGACATCTTGCCGCCGCCCTCGTAAGTGACCTGCAGCCAGCTGTCCTGGCGGGTCGCTTTGGCCGCCGATTCCACCATCTGCTGGGTTGAATGGGCGCCGCCGCGGAATCCGTGGACGTATAATGTGGGAATTTGTTTGACTGAAAAATTGCCATCGTTGGCCGGCAGATCCAACCGCTGCTGAGCCTGAGCCTCCACCTTCTGCGATGCCGCCCGCCGTTTCGAAAACCGGGTAAACACCGGCAGCAACCCCGCGCCGGCAATGAAGCCGGCCAAAACCGCCCCTAGGTCGGTGATTGTTTCGCGTTCCAAAATCTTTCCTCCTCGAATATTGACCTATCTACTATAGCATAATGGCGGTAAAACAGCTTGAAATCGGGACAGGCGCGTGCTCACAGGGCCTTCACAACTATTTTTAATTTTCATATTGCCTTTTATCATTGTTGGTGGTATCTTTAGGCCATCATAAATCAGAGGAGGGTTGTCCCATGATGCTGCGCGAAAAGATTTTCTCTCGTTTTGCATTGGTGTTCTTTGCCGATGCACGCCAGAAAATTGAATCGGCAGCCTAATCCTCTGAGTAAGTGGGATTAAGGCACCTGCTTTTTGTGGTGCCTATCATCCATCGTTTATTTTTTGAGCCGCAGCTGCCGACGCACAGTTGACGGCTTTTTTGGTTTCCGCAAACAAAAGATAAACGAGAGGATGATCAGCATGGATAAGCATTTACGGCACTATCTCTGGGAATTCAAGGGACCAAATTCATTATTAGTGATCATCGTACTATTCATGGCGGTGATGCAGACCGCCAACGGGATTGGCAGCGCCAATGCCTTGACGGCCCTGGTAGCCGGCCAGTTTCCTAAATTTTTTCTCTGGGTGGGGCTTATGACCGCGGCCTATGCCCTGTACTGCGGCTTAATGGGCGTGCAGCAATATCAGTTCTCGCGTTGCCGGCAACTGATGAATACCGCTATCCGTCGAGATATCACCGCTCGGCTGAGCAATACCAGCTACGAAGTCATTCACAGCCAATCACCGGCAGTTTACGCCTCTTGGCTGACGAATGATGTCCACACCATTGGGGTCAACGGATTCTACGATGCCTTGGAAATTGTCGAGTCTTCCTTTTCCGTCATCTTCGCCGCGGCAGCCCTCACGGCATACCACTATTCCCTGAGCATCGCGGTATTGGTTTTGGCCGTGGTCGTGTACCTGGTCCCCAAGGCGTTCGACACGTCTTTACAGGCCCATTCACTAGCGATGACCCACGCCAATGAACGGTTGATGGGCCGTATCTCGGATGTGCTGAGCGGCTTTGATGCTTTGAATTTACTGAGCCTGCGCAAACTCCTGGTCAAGCGGACGGTGGCCGCCTCCAACGACGTGGCGGTCCACGTCAATTCCTGGCAAAAAATGTACGGCATTACGAATGCGACGATTTGGGGTACGAGTGCGATTTGCCAAAACCTCGTTCTACTGCTCACCGGCTACTTGGTATGGCAGCACCTGGTCCCTGTGGGCACGGTGAATGCCAGCATGAACTTTGCCGGTCTAATTTTCTCCGGTCTGACCAGTGTCATGTCCTCCTATATGGACATGAAGAGCATTATTCCCATTTTCAATAAGTTCGATCAGGTACCGGTGCGAGACACGGCAGGGTTAGAAAAAGTCGCTCCGTTCACCACAGCCTTGCAGATGCACGATATCACCTTTGCTTATAGCGAAGAGGGTCAGCCAATCCTGAAAAACTTCTCCCTAACGGTGGCTAAAAACAAAAAGTATGCCCTAATCGGCCCTTCCGGCAGCGGTAAATCGACTGTTCTGAACCTGCTCATCGGCAACCTGACAAATTACACCGGCACTCTGCTGTACGACACGACAAATTACCGGCAAATTCTCCCGGACAGCCTAATCGCGCAGGTTACCTATTTGGACCAGACACCGTTTATGTTCAACGATACGTTGAAAAACAATTTGACCATGGGCGAGCCTTATTCTGATACGGCGGTGGCAACAGTCATCCAACGGGTTGGCCTGGCCAAGATGGTGGCTGATCTGCCCGGCGGTTTGAGCACAATGGTGGAAAAAGACGGCCATAATCTCTCCGGCGGTCAGAAGCAGCGGATCGTGCTCGCCCGGGGATTGCTCCAAGGCCGACAAATTGTTTTTATGGATGAAAGTACGGCTTCTCTGGATCCGCTATCGGCCCAGGCCATTGAAGAAATGATCGTCACTGACCCGCACTTAACCGTGGTCATGGTGACTCACCACTTACGACCAGTCATTGCCGACCAGATGGATCAGGTGATCAATAGTACCGTGTTTACCACAACCCACCCAGTCAAATAATTTAGTTGAACACTCTCCTTGTTTCTCAATACTCTCTATGGTACCTTAATAGCAATCAAGTAAAGGAGGCGCTGGCCATGTTCCCGTATCAGATGGTTTTTTCTCGTTTGGCATTAGCCCCGCGGCACCAATTACCGCGGAACGCAGCGAATCAGACAATCTAATACGGCAGCCTGCCCTTTGTTACTGTTCTGGGGACTGGCAGCTCATTATTTGAGCTACCCGCCTATCGTTTGATTATAGCCGCGGCTGTCGTACGCGATTGCTGCGGCTATTTGTGTACCCGGAATTCGGATCACCAAACGAGAGGACGAGCAAAATGAATAAGAACTTACGCCATTACCTATGGGAATTCAAAGGACAAAACTGCCTGCTGGTTGTCATCCTATTTTTCAACGCACTGTTAATTACTCTCAACGGGCTGGGCAGTGCTAATGCATTGACCGCCCTAGTTGCGGGCAAATTCACCGCCTTCATCTGTTGGGTCATCGTCATGACCGGGTCTTACGCCCTGTTCTGCTTTGGGCTGTTTTTACAACAATATCAGTATTCTCGGTGCTGCCAGTTAATGAATACGGCAATTCGGCGTGACGTGACCGTCCGACTCAGCAATACGGCTTACGAAACCTATCATAGTCAGTCATCATCCGTTTATTCCTCTTGGCTGACCAACGATGTGACGACCATTGATCAAATGGGCTTCTACAATGTGATGGACATTGTCACCCAAGTATTCAGTGTGGCCTTCGCCGCCATCGCGCTCGCCACATTCCATTACATTCTGCTGCTGACGACCCTGGTGCTGGCCGTCGTGATGTATCTGGTGCCCAAGGTCTTCACCAAGCCAGTGCAGCGTCGTTCCCTGGCCATGACCCACGCGAACGAAAGATTGATGAACCGGATTTCTGACGTTCTCACCGGCTTCGATGCATTGAACCTCTTGAATCTGCGCAAACTCCTCGTGCAGCGCACTGTGGCTGCGTCCCAAGATGCGGCCACGCACATCAATGCGTGGCAGTGGCTGAACGGCCGTCACCTCGGGCGTGATCAACGGTGTGAGCGGCTTGTGTCAAAATACCATGCTGCTGCTTACCGGCTTCATGGTCTGGCGGCACCTGGTCCCCATCGGCACCATCAACGCCAGTTTAAACTTTGCCGGCACGATTTTTGCCGGGATGACCGGCATCATGACTTCCATCATGGATATGGTGTCGGTCACCCCAATCTTTGAGAAATTTGCCGCTGTCCCCATCCGGGATACGACGGATCTGGTCCCTGTCGGCCGCTTCCACACCGCCTTGCAGATGCAGGATGTCACCTTTGCCTATGATCCAAACAGCCGCCCAATTCTCCAGGATTTCTCACTGACGGTGGCTAAGGGGCAAAAATACGCCCTGATTGGCCCTTCCGGCAGCGGCAAGTCCACCGTGCTGAACCTGCTCATCGGCAATCTGACCGACTATCAAGGCACCTTACGCTATGATCAAACGAATTATCGGCACATCACGCCAGACAGCCTAATAAACCAAGTGACCTATCTGGATCAAACACCGTTCATGTTCAACGATACGCTGAAAAATAATCTGACCATGAATGAACCGTATTCGGACGAGACCATCGCTGCGGTAATTCAGCGGGTGGGGTTAACCGATTTGGTGGCCAGTTTGCCCCAGGGCTTGGCTACGATGGTGGAGAAAGACGGCCGCAACCTGTCCGGCGGGCAAAAGCAGCGTGTCGTCCTCGCCCGGGGATTACTGCAGGGTCGGCAAATCGTCTTCATGGATGAAAGTACCACTTCCCTGGATCCAGCATCAGCGCAAGCGATTGAAGAAATGATCGTCACCGATCCGCATTTGACCGTGGTTATGGTCACCCATCACCTGCGGCCGACCATTGCCCAGCAGATGGATTGCGTGATCGACAGTGCCGAGTTCGTGCCCGCTTAACCAATTCAATTGTTTGCACAAAAGCAACTTACGCTATGTGAGCTGCTTTTTCTGTCATACTGTCAGTAATGATGAAACTGATTATTACCTTGTAGGAGGAGACCATGATGAAGAGATGGGGACATTCACTGCGTTTCGAACTGCGTAAACGGCCCTGGGTCTGGCCAGTCATCTTGCTTTTGACAATTGGGTTAAGTGTTGGCTTTTGGCAGCAGCGGCAGGCCCGGACGCAGTATCTTCAAGATTATACGCAAAGACTGGACAAACAGTATGCTGGAAATAAACAAATGGGGCGTGCTGAACTGATTTCATTTAAGAAGTCACCCACCGCCTATCATCAATGGTACATGGATTCGCTCGCCATTAACTTATCTAAAAAGGACCAAACAACTGTGTTGCCAGGATTCGGTGTACGCTTGTACGCAAATATTGAAACCATGAATAACGTGTTATTGAACAGCATGGCGCGCACCTATAGCCAATTTCAATACATGCGGCGCCAAGCAATCACACCGATGTATCCGGACAGCTTGGACATTGAAACGAGTACTGGTGATCTAGACGGGCTGAGTACCCAGGACACCCAGATGGTGCTGCGCGATAATCCCCACTATTATTTGCAAGGCTGGTATTACCTCTGGTACTTGATTCGTGCTAATAGTGTCATCCTGTTATTTCTAATCGGTATTCTGCTGACGGGCCGCCAATGGGCAAAGGAGCTGGCCAATAAGAAAGCCCACAGCGATTGGCTGCTGCTGCAAGGGCAACGGACATTGGCCCAGCTCGGAAACCAATTCAGCATCATCTTCTATACGTTTGCACAAGTCGTTCTGCTGCCCCTCGGATTGGTTACGCTCGGCATTGGCCTCGGCGCCGGCTGGGGCGATCTGCGGTACCCCGTGTTCAGCTTCTCCAACCCCGAAGGACTGGGCCTCGCTGAAAGCTTTATGCCCTTGGGCACGTATCTTCTACAAGCATTCGGCTTGATCATCTTGCTGATCCTTTTTCTTACTTTGCTGAACATGATTTTTGCTCAAGTACTCCGCAACAGTTGGCTGACCACGATCGGCCTGCTGCTCGTGTTGGGGATTACCCAGGTGATGCCAGCCATCCCCAACTTTCCGCTGACCTATTTCCGCGTCAACGAGACGATCACCGGTATCTTGCAGAAAGCTGCAGATAGTGACGCATTACAACCGCAAAGTGCGCTGCTCAATCTGGGCTGGTGGTGTATCGGCCTGCTCGTCATTGTTTTGATTCCCGTAATCAGCCAGCAGCTGCAACAGCTTTGGCGTGCCCGCATGGCCTCACACCGGCACGTGCAACAGTCATAACCAGCGCAAGTCAACAATGAGGGGTATTTAACCGTCTTTATGGTTGGCCCCACCATTCAAACAACGAGCAGCGTGATTGCGCACACATACAACGGAAAAATCAAATGACGGTCTATACCGTTCGCTATAGAAGCAGATTTTTTCGTGCTTCGTTGAATGCGTATTCATTGCGTACAACTTACTGTCATCTGACATTGCACTGAATTGCCAAATTTCCGTACAAAGAAATCGCTTGCATTAAAGCAAATTGCCCATTTTAGAGTACATTTTTCATTTATGCTAGAAACGTTGGAAAGGCAATTAATCGTCTTTTCCTAACGGCACAATCTGTCAGTTTCAAATAAAAGGAGAGGTCATCATGAAAGGTAAGATTGTTACAACACTGCCTTGCAGCCGCAGCTGGTTTAACGATTGCGACCGCAATTCCGACAGTATCCGGCAGCACTGTTCAGGCTGATACGATTGGTAGCGTGACTTTCACTAAAGGTTGGGCTTCCGGCGTCCTGCGCAACTTTTACGGTCGGGTCCCTGATACGACCATTCTATACGGGGTAATGATCAACGGTGGCGCCTATCAAGGAATGCTCACCTTGCAGAATTACCAAAAGACTCCTGATGGTGTTTATATGGGTAATTATGCTGGTTGGGTTTATCGCCAGTAATATCACCCCAAGATTCCATCGAGTGTCCGTTTCAAGTCATTGATTGTGCCGCTTGGAAAGGATGGTTATCATGGATATTTTATCAGTATCAAGCTTAACGTTTAGCTGGCGTAAACAAGTTGTGTTTCAAAATTCCAGTTTCACAATTAATCAACCCGGACTTTATGGGCTCGTAGCCCCTAACGGCGCTGGTAAGACGACATTATTGAATTTGATTAGTAATTTGCTGCAACCACAAACTGGCGAAATTCTATTATACGGCCAGAGCAACACCACCACCCACGTCTTCCAAAACGTCGCCTTTTTACAGGACAATTCCGTTCTTTATCCTTATCTGAGCGGGCGAGATCATCTCAACTCCGTGGCCGACACACACTCAATTCCACGCGCGAAAATTGCGTCGGTGATTGACAACCTGGAAATGTCAGACTATTTAGACAAACACGTCAGTAAATACTCGCTGGGCATGAAACAACGCCTGCTGTTGGCAATGTCATTGGTAGTCAAACGGCCATTACTATTACTAGATGAACCACTGAACGGGTTGGATCCCACAAGTTTGATGATTGTTCGAGAAACCCTAGAAAGCATCAAAGCTGAAGGACAAACAGCTTTAATATCTTCCCACAATCTGGACGAATTGATGCGTGTCACTCAAGACGTCTTCTTCATTGTCAATCAGGATGTACAATTTGAGCATTTAACTAATGGTCAAACCGCAGAAGATCGTTATGCAACACTGTTTGGGGTGCATCGCCTATGAAAACAATGATTGCATTTGAATGGCATCGCTGGTACCGGAGTAAATTTGTCTGGGGATTAGCATTAATGGCACTTACCCTCCCTATCCTCTTTTTCTGGTTTTCCCAAGTGGGTATGTCCCAATACCGACGGCGACTTATTGTCGAGATCAATACGCAAGAAACGACACTCTCGGCAATGGTTCCAACCTATCAGGCGCTGTCAAAAAATACGGACCTACCTCGCCCGGAACGTCAAAATGCAAAGAAAACATTGTCCCTTACCTATTCCATACTTGATGCCCTACAGGAACAACACCATGCCATTACCCGCAGACAAAGTCCCCAGTACATTACCGCAGTACTCAAGCAGAATGCGCAAACACGTAAACTATCCAACACGGATCAGCCACCGCTCATTGTCGATGCCCATGTACTAGCGGCACAAAAAGAGCAATTCCAGCATTTGCAACAAACCAACGGTGCGTTTGAGGACCTGCATTATACATTACAGTCAGCCGGCTTCCTGCTCAATTGGCAGCAACTCTTGGCCCGTCCGATTACGATTTTCCTCGCGGTTGCTGTTGTATCCACCCTTTGGATTACTGCACTCTGGACAAACAGTGTCTCGTTGATGCGCCTTAACGTTCATCCCCATTGGCACTGGTGGGCGGCCAACTGGGTTCTTGCTATTTTATCCTGGGGAGCATTCCTTCTACTATCCAATATGATTGGATGGACATTAACTAGCTTGTTGGGCACGCCACTACTTAGTGGAAATACACCATGGAATAGCATTGTTCCAGGTACGTCGTCCACTTACTTTACTAAGTGGATACAAGCCCTAGGTGAAAGTGTGGTTGTCTTCTCTTCTTGCTATGGGTTTTGGCTAGGAGTCACAGCAGCAGCTACCAATTGGAGGCGAGCACGATGAAAAAGCTAGGATATTACTTGCGTTTCGAATTCAAAAAACGCCACTGGATGTGGCCGTTAGTCGTGTTCTTGACGTTAGGTCTGAGTGCCGGGTTCTGGCAGCAGCAGTACGCTCGCACACAATATCTCCAGGAATACAGCCAACGTTTAAAAAAGCGCTACACCCGGGCAGACCAGCTGGGCTCTTCCGAAATCGAAGCGTTTAAAAAAACACCAGCAGCCTATCATCAATGGTATATGAACTCACTTGCTGTCAATTTATCAAAACGCCAAGCCACACGTTCATTGGATGGATTTGGGGTGCGCATGTACGCCAACGTTGATAACGTCAATGGCGTATTGATAAACAGTATGGCCCGCACGTACACTCAGTTCCAATATATGCTGCGCAATCAAATCACGCCGATGTATCCCGATAGTTTGGATATTCAATCAAGTGCGGGCGATCTCTCAAGTCTCAATGAGCAATCTACGCAGATGGTTTTGAAGGATAACCCCCAGTACTACCTACAGGGCTGGTACTACCTCTGGTTTTTGATTCGCAGCAATAGTATCGTCTTGCTGCTTGTGATTGGCTCCATCGTAACTGGCAGACTTTGGGCTAAGGAATTGGAGAATAAGAAAGCCCACAGCAACTGGCTTTTGCTGCAAGGTCTGAATCCATTCGCTCAAATATGCACGGAGTTCCTTACCATTTTTTCCACCTTTATCCAAATCGTTCTATTACCATTAAGCTTGATCACCCTCGGTGTCGGATTAACTGCAGGTTGGGGTGATTTGCGATATCCCGTCTTCAATTTTTCAGATCCTAATGGATTCGGGTTGGGTGAGAGCTTTATGGCGCTACGTAACTATTTAACGCAAGCAATGATTCTGGTTGTGCTCTTGATACTCTTTATGACCCTAATCAACTTGTGCCTCGCGCAACTACTCAAAAACAGCTGGCTAACTACGATTGGGATGCTTCTTTTGATAGGCATTACTCAAGTGATGCCATCAGTGCCCAACTTCCCATTGACCTACTTCAATGTGAATGATACGATAACTGGCATTTTACAAAAAAATACCGGCAGTGACGCGTTACAACCATCGATGGTGATTATGAACATGACCTGGTGGTGCGTGGTTCTATTCGCGATACTCATCATCCCTGCAACATGGTCGTGGCTATCTCAATTCTTCAGCAAACATCGTATTATGCGTTCGAACACAGAAAAAGCGTAAATGTAATCTAATTGACGGGGCCAGCATATTTGAACACATTGACCTGTCGTACACAAAGGAGAATTATCATGAAAAGAAAACAGCTCATTACATCCCTCATCGCCGCAATTGTTCTGTCTCTCGCCAGCACTCTGCTTCCAACGATTGACGGCATTGTTCATGCAGATACACTTCCAACTGCTTCTGTTGCAGCCACTTCCTCAAAACGATATGTGAAAAATATTCTAAGGAACTACTTTGGTGGGTATCTCCCGGATCAATCGTTTGTTTATGCTGTGCAGTACGATGGCGTAGCATACCGGGGAACGCTCACACTGCAAAACTATCAGCACACTCCTGAAGGCGTCTACATTGGCAATTATGCTGGTTGGATTTACTCACTGTAAGATTTCTTAACTACCTTAGGAAGCATCGCAAGAATCTACGAACATCTCAAGTCCACACCGACATGAAGTCATCGTCGGTGTGGACTTGTCCATAGTAAATTATCTCAGACGAGGTAGTAGATATGTACACCTCCGGCAACTTGGGGCCGTATCCTAATCGACAGGAATATGAAGCAAGCGCAGCCAATTCCGATCTGCTTGATAAATTTCCGCGTCGACAGTTCGGAAAAATGCCAGCATACTCTTTACTTCAGCCAAATACTTTTCGTCTCGACTATCTAAATAATTCGCAGCAAGTTCGATAAGCTGTGCCCGATACGTGATCAGCACATTGCCGGAGCCGACAATAAATTGCTTCGCGTCATTGATCATCTGGTATGTCTTGTTCCAATCGCCATTGAGCAACCAAACGACTGCTAACTTGGCCAGTGAAGACCCTACGAGTTCAGTGTACTCAGGTAGTTGAATTGCTGCATACGAACGCACCATATCTCTGTACAACCGATCATTCATCTCTGGGGTTAACGACGGAATCGCTTGGTTAAAAATAAAATACTCTAATTTGAACCAGGCTGGTTGTTCCTTTAAGTAATCTTCAATTTGGTCTTGGTCAGCGCCGCTAAAATGATAATCCGGCACCTTGATGCGCGTGATATCACTATTGACCACAAGGGCTAAAATTTGTGCTGGAAGAGTCCCTTCTGTGTTGCCAAGTAAATAGTGCATTGCTCGCACTAATATGGCAGCATCTTGCCTGCGATCGGCCAATTGAACTTCATCCATTAATCGTTCGATGGCTGTCGGTCGTATAGCCCCCACGATGTTGAAGAACTCAGTCGCACTCATCCCTGCCGCATGGAGCAGCGCAATCAAATTGGTGGTGGAGAGCATCGTTTGCCCGCGCTCGAACCGTGATACCGTACTAGCCTCAAGCCCCCCGCGTACTTGCTCGATGGTCAAACGGCGACGGACCCTGATTTCATGGAACTTAAGCCCAAACTTTTGGGCAAATTCATCAAGCATTAACTCTCACCTCTAACATTACAGGATACTAATTCTTTAGGAAAAATGCAAAAAAAGAATGCCGCCCAGATGGGGGAGACATTCTTTTTTGATTAATTCCGATTAAGACCGCATCAGGTCAACTAGCCCAATGATAAACTCGCCCAACAGGCAAGCCAGGGAGATATACCCAATCAATGCAAACCCGGTGGATTGAATTTGCACCGTGGTAATGGCGCCCTTAGCAAACATCAGCACGAACAGGAACGCGTAGCCGATGACGCTGAAGACCCCCGCCCCGAACCGGATGAGCGGTGACGAGCGGCGCTTCCAGAAACTGAAGACAATAAAAATCAGCGGGCCAATGGCGGCGACCACTAAGAGCAGGTAGCGCAGCGCGGCGGGTGATGTCAACTGCATCTTGCTCAGCAGTGAGGTGCCATTGCTGAAGTCGACCAAGCTGGCAGTATTAGAGAAGTAGCCTGGAATATAAACTCCGAGCATCACCACGAAGGAGAAGATGGCGCCTAAGATATCAGTCACGCCGATATGGAACTTCTCTTTGGGCTCAGCCGCCTCATCGTCGTCCGCGTACTGATCCTGATCTTGGTCAGTCTGATCAGTCGGTGCGGCACCGTAGTCATTATTGATCGGGTCGTAGCTGCTGGCCGCGGATGCACTGTCTGGGGCAGCGGAAGCAGTATCAGCGGCGTAGTTGTTGGCCGTATCATACTGCGGTGCCTGCGGCTGGGCAGCTTGGCCGTATTGATCAGGTGCTTGCTGATATGGTCCATCTTGCCCCTGATTCGGTGCTTGATAGGCGTCTGCCGGCTGGGCCTGCGGCTGCTGCGGAGCGCTTTGATAATTGGCCCCGGTGCTGCTGCCGTAAGGATCGGTATCCGTTGGTGCGGCTGACCCGTAGGCGGGCTGCTGCGCACCGTAATCCGGTTGCTGCGGCGGCACTTGGTCATTCACCGAAGCATACGCATTGCCGCTGGGCGTGCCGTAATAGTTAGCGTTCTGCTGCGGGGCCGCATAGGAATTATTCTGACCAGCGAAATCAGCCGGGGCCCCGGATCCCTGCGGCTGCTGCCACGGTTGATCCTGGGGCGCACTGGCTGGTTCCGGCTGGGCCGGTTGCGGTGTGAACCCGGGATAAACCGGAGCCTGATCGTATTGATCAGCGGCTGCCTGATTAGCCGCGGGCTGCCCTTGGCCTTGGTCCCAGGTCGGCTGACTGGAGAAAGTCGGCTCCTCCGGTTGCACCGGACTGGGCTCTGCCGGCGTATCCGCCGTCAAACCCAAGGTCCCATTTTGTGGTACTGTGCGCTCACTGGTCCGGATTGCAGTCGCGGATTGGTCCCCCTGTTGGCCATCCCCTTGAATCGGCTGCAACAACTTTAACTGGGCCACCCCCATGACCATTTGCCGGGCCCGTTCCGTTAACGGATAACCGCAATTTTGGCAAAAGTTCTGTTGTGAGCTCACAGGGTAGCCACAATTTGGACAATACTCCACCGTTCAACACCTACTCCCTTATCTACGATTACGCTTCAAAATCTAGTCTAGCTCAATTATACCGGTATTGCACGGACAAATACAACGGTGACAACCGTTCCCCCCAGGAGAAAATAAAAAAACAGACCAAGGACCCGCGCAATGCGAATTCTTGACCCGTTTCAGCCAAATGAAACTTATTCAAGTACCAGCGAGCCTGTATACAATTGATAATACTCGCCGTGTTGCGCCATTAATTGTTCATGATTCCCCCGTTCAACGATCTTCCCGTGATCCAAGACAATGATCAGGTCAGAGTTGAAAATTGTGGATAAGCGGTGGGCGATAACAAATGTGGTGCGGCCCTTCATCAGGTTATCCATCCCAGCTTGGACAGCGCGTTCAGTCCGCGTATCGATACTGGCGGTGGCTTCGTCCATGATCATCACGGGCGGATCGGCCACAGCGGCCCGGGCAATCGACAGTAGCTGCCGCTGGCCCTGGGACAAGTCGCTGCCGTCTCCGTCAATCGTGGATTGATAACCCTTGGGTAATTCCTGGATGAATTCGTCGGCATTGGCCAGTTTGGCCGCGGAAATCACTTCATCATCGGTGGCATCCAGATTGCCCATCCGAATATTGTTCATGATCGTATCAGTGAACAAATTGGTCTCTTGCAAAACGATGGCCAGCGACCGGCGCAGGTCCGCCTTTTTAATCTCCCGAATATCAATCCCGTCATAGGTGATCTGACCGGAATCAATATCGTAGAAGCGGTTGATCATCGAGGTGATCGTCGTCTTTCCGGCCCCGGTGGCCCCGACAAAGGCGACTTTCTCCCCAGCCTTGGCGGTCAAGTTGATGTCGTGCAGAATCTGGACGCCAGGATAATAGGAGAAGTTCACATCTTTAAACTCGACAACGCCTTGCACGGGCACTAGCTTTACTGGCGTGCCGGGTACTTGCCAGGCCCAGTTCTCGGTATGTTCTTTGGTCGGAACGAGATTGCCGGCGGCGTCTTTCTTCATATTCGTCAGCGTGACTTTGCCGTCATCGCTTTCCGGCTTTTCATCCAGCAGACCGAAGATCCGTTCTGCCCCGGCCAAGGCCATGATGATCGAATTGACCTGCTGCGAGATCTGAGCAACCGGCTGGGTAAAGCCCCGGCTCAGTTGCAGAAAAGCGGCCAGACCGCCCAGGGTCAAAGTGATCACGTTATTGACGGCCAAGGTGCCCCCAACCACAGCGGTCAGCACATACAGCAGGTTGGACATGTTGCCCATGATGGGAAAGACCATGGTCGCGTAAGCGTTGGCCTTTGCGGAATCATTGCGCAGCCCGGAATTGTACGTATCAAATTGTTTCTGCACCGCCTGTTCGTGGGAGAAAACCTTGACGACCTTCAAGCCGTTAAGGATTTCTTCCGCATAACCGTTCACCGTACCCAGTGCCCGCTGTTGGGCGGAGAAGTACCGGGACGACTGGGAGAACAGGACCCGGACAAAGATGATACTCAGTCCTAGAACAACCAGCGACAGTAAGGTGAGCAGCGGGCTGATCAAAATCATCATAATCAGCACGAAAACCATGTTGAACAACGACTGAATGAATGTCGGGATACTTTGAGAAATCATCTGCATCAGCGTATCCACATCGTTGGTGTAGCGGCTCATGATATCGCCGACGTCATTGCGGTCGAAATAGCTCATGGGCAGGGACTGCATGTGTTCAAACATTTCATCCCGGATCTGCTTCTGCACCCGTTGGCCGATGATCACTTGCAACTGGGTGAAAATGCCAGTACCGATCACACCGGTGTAATAAATCGCCGCCATGATGGCAATCGCTTGAATCAGCGGCGCAAAGTTCGGCGTCGCTTCTTTAGTCAGGGGCATGATGTAACTATCGATCAGAGTCTGAATGAACTTTGACCCCAAAGAAGCGGACAAAGCGGCAACGATAATACTGATGATCGACACCACCCACATGGTCCGGGAACTGGCAAAGGTATATTGCAGCAGCCGGCCCAGCGTGCGCCAGGTATGTTCCGGCTTACGCGCCCGGCCTCGGTTATTATTACTTGTTCCCCGCATCTGGCGCATTGCTGTCCCCTCCTTCCTTGATCGTACCTTGGACATCCTTTTGCTGGGAATTATTCAATTCCCGATAAATGGCATTACTCTTCAACAGTTCCTCGTGGGTGCCAACGCCATTGATCTGGCCATCATCCATGACGATGATCTGGTCGGCCTGGGCGATGGACGTGATCCGCTGGGAAATCATGATCTTGGTCATATCCGGCAATTCAGTCCGGAGCGCGGTCATGATCTTTCCTTCGGTTTCGGTATCTACGGCACTGGTGGAATCATCCAAGATCAGGATCTTGGGTTTCTTCAGCAAGGCCCGGGCAATGGTCAGCCGTTGATTCTGACCACCGGATACGTTGCTCCCGCCCTGCTCAATATAGGTATCGTATTTCTTGGGCATCTCTTGGACGAAGCCGTCCGCCTGGGCCATTTGAGCTGCCTTTTCCACTTCAGCATCGGTGGCATTGGGATCGCCCCAGCGCAGGTTTTCATAAATCGTACCAGAAAACAGCGTATTGTTCTGCAGCACCATGGCCACGGCATCCCGCAATGGCCGCAAGGCGTAGTTGCGCACATCCACATCACCGACCAGCACGGTGCCCTTGGTGACATCGTACAACCGGGGAATCAGCTGGACCAATGTCGACTTGCCGGAGCCGGTCGCCCCAATGATCCCGACAAATTCGCCAGGCTTGATCTGCAGGGACACATCAGCCACACTGGGATGCTCCGCGTGCAGATAGGTCATGGAGACGTGATCGAAGGTGACTGACCCGTCTTTCACCGTGGTCACCGGCTTGGCCGGGTCCACAATGGACGGCTTCTCTTGCAGCACCGCCGCGATCCGGTTGGCTGATGCTTGGGACACCGACAGCATGGTAATGATGTTCGACAGCATCATCAAACTGAACAGAATACTCATGGTGTAAGAAAACAGCGCGACCAGCTGGCCCGTCTCCAAGGACTTGCCCACAATCATTTGGGCCCCGACCCAGGAAACGATCAGCATCGTGGTGTTGATCATGAAGGTCATCACCGGCGCGTTCAGGGACATCAGCCGTTGGGCCTTGGAGAAAATCGTGAAGATGCCGTTGCTGGCATCCTTAAACTTATTGATTTCTTCCTCTTGCCGGTCAAAGGTCTTGATCACTCGAATACCCCGCAAGTTCTCGTTCACGACCCGGTTCAAAATATCATACCGGCGGAAAACATGGCTGAACAGCGGATATGCCGTATGAATGATGAGGTACAAAACGACTGCCAGGATGGGCACGACAATGGCAAAAATCAAGGCCATCTGCTGGCTCACCCGGAAGGACATGATCATCGAAAAGATGAACATCAACGGGGCCCGAAAGGCGATCCGGATTGAAATCTGGTAGGCCTGCTGCACGTTGGTGATATCGGTCGTTAACCGAGTCACGACGCTGGCCGTGGAGAAATGCTCGATATTGGCAAACGAGAACTTCTGCACCTGAGCGAATTCATCATGCCGCAGATTCTGGGCAAAACCGGCCGCAGCATGGCTGGAGAACCAGCTGGCTCCGGCACCGACGATCAAGGAGACCACGGCCAAGCCCACCAAGACCATCCCCCAGGAACTGATATAGCCCAGGTTGCCAGGGGTGATCCCGTAATCGATGATGTTTCCCATAATAAAAGGAATATAAGTTTCCAGCATGACTTCAATGGTCACGAGGAGCGGCGAGAGCAAAGACATCCATTTATACTCCCGCACGGATTTCAGTAGTATTTTAACCACAGGGAAACCTCCACTTTCTAAAAAAATAGCGCCCTGCTAAGCCGCAAGATCGACTTGCGACCACCATTCACCAGCGGCGAATGAAAGGGCTATCGCGGGTAATGCACGCTATTTAATGGTAACGCAGTTTAAAGGAAAGTTCACGTTGTAAGCTCATCAATTGCTTTTCATCAGCCAACTCGGTAAGCTGTTGCCAGAGAGTGGAAAGGATAGTGGCAATATGCGTGTGCTGTGGCGTTTCATCACATTTCTGTTTCAGCTCGCCATTGTGGCCGGCCTGGTGTTATTATTGCTGGTCGGCATTCGCAAATGGCAAACCTACGATCAGGTGCACCGGGTCAGTCAACTGATTTCTGAACAGCAAAACACCAGTGCCAGCGCCCCCAAGGGCTGGTCGACGTTGGAAAGCTGGTGGCTGGCGGATGAGAACGGCCAAATCGTCTATAATGCGCAAGCGTTGCCGAAATACCAAACCGAAGCGGCCAGCGCCGCGGCGTGGTGGAACAAGGCCGCGGGCCGCACGATTATCGTCCCCCAAACCACCCAAGCAGCAGCGGACGTTTACCTGGCACCAGTGCAAAGCAAGTACCTGTCCTTCTCTGGGCTGGCCAGCAACGGCCATAAGATCCTGCTGAATACCACGGCGCAAAAAAACAATACCAGCGACACGGATGTGATCAACATCTTCATCCACGAATTCGGTCATGCCCTGGGGCTGGCCCATGCGCCGCAGAGCTATAACGACGTGATGTCGCCATCGCAAATTGCCTCCGGCCAAGTACGCCAAGTGTCGCAATACGATCGGGACGCGTTAACCGCCGCCCTGGCCCGAATCAGCAAAGTGAAGGCCCAGGGGGTCACAGATCAGGCGTACACCGCCATCGCCGGCCAGCAGCCGCTCACCAGCAGCGGGTTAACTCATTTGGATGACCCGGTGCAAAATGCCCGGCAGCCTTTAGTGGATGTGCTCACCCAAACGATTTCCCGCATCAGCAAACAGGGCGAAACCGACGACGCCACTTTGGCCAATGCCAAGGAGTATGTCCAGCGTCTTAAATATAACGAGGATGTCAGTGACGCGACCATCCATGGCGCAGAAGATACCCTGCATACCCTGGCAGTTAATTATCATTTGGAAAAGTATTTCCCGTTTGCTTTCAATCAGGGCGGCCAAAGTACGGCCCATAACGACGATTTACGCAGTATTCTCGGCAACGATTAAGCCTAGTTTTCGGAAAATAACGCATTTCGAGCTTTTTTTCGTGCTGAAATGGTCCCGATGCATTACAATGGTATTTGTAGCAAGTAACTAATTAATGGAGGTATGGATTATGGCAGTTGAAGACGGTACAGCGGGCGATCCTAAGGACATCGAAATGACCATCATGTTGGACAAGAAGATGAACGAAGAGTTCGACTGGAGCGATAGTAAGCTTCCAATCCGTGATGCTCTTTGGGACTACTACATGGAGAAGAACAATCACAGCACTGACAAGACTGAGAAAGACATGGAGCCTACATTGGACATGTCCGACGATGACGTTAAGGCATTGGCTGAGAAACTTCTCAAGAAGTAATCGGCAATCTGCACTGCAGAGGCGCCAACAACGCTGATTATGGAGACCGAGGCGAACTGAACGCCTCGGTTTTTTATTGTCTCGAGATTGGGGAGCAAAATAAAACTCTTTCCTGGAACGCCGTGCCAAGTGCTCCGCAAGCTCCGGCAAAATTGGGCTGGCGACGCGCAGCAAGTGCGAAGCCGAAGGCGTAGCTAGTGGTGACGGCGCTTGGAGCCCGCTGCGCGGTCTCCAAGTCGCCTAACCACATCG
>ERZ507021.30-NODE-30-length-145882-cov-8.21154_pt1 | contig 145882 bp, 131 predicted proteins | sample MGYA00512877_ERZ507021 | MGnify/ENA metagenome assembly ERZ507021 | reverse complement strand
CAACACGGTCAGCTTTCTTAGCTGCTTTAGCCATACCTTTTTCGCGAAGCAATTCAATCGCTTTTTCGATATCGCCATCAACTTCAACTAATGCTTTTTTAGCGTCCATGACACCAGCACCAGATTTTTCGCGTAATTCCTTAACAAGTTTAGCTGTAATTTCTGCCATTTTGTTTTTCTCCAAATTTATTTTATAAAATTAAGGGGCTGGGCTGAGCCCCGCCCCTTAGGTATTTGTCGTATCTTTAGTGGGCATCATACCCTAACTAATCCTAAAGATTAGTTATTGTCACCTTCGACAACTTCAACGATTTCTTCAATTGAATCAGCTGCAGCTGCTTCTTGGAAATCTGCAGAAGCATCTTCCCCTTGGTTACCTTCGATGATAGCGTCAGCCATTTTTGAAGTGATCAATTTAACGGCACGGATAGCGTCATCGTTAGCTGGGATGATTACATCGATCTCATCTGGATCAGCGTTTGTATCAACCATTGCTACAACTGGGATACCAAGTTTTTTAGCTTCTTTAACAGCGATTTGTTCTTTGTGTGGGTCAACGATGTAGATTACATCTGGAATACGAGGCATATCTTCGATACCACCCAAGAATTTTTCAAGACGTGCACGTTGTTTGTTAAGAAGTGCAACTTCTTTCTTAGGAAGAACTTCGAAAGTTCCATCAGCTTCCATTTGTTTGATTTCTTTCAAACGAGCGATACGTTTTTGGATAGTATCCCAGTTTGTAAGAGTACCACCCAACCAACGGTGATTGATGTAGTATTGACCAGCACGAGTTGCTTCTTCAGCAACTGCTTCAGCAGCTTGTTTTTTAGTACCAACGAACAAGATTACTGCATCGTTAGCTGCTGCTTCACGAACGAATTCGTAAGCTGTGTCAGCCATTTTTACAGTTTGTTGCAAGTCGATAACGTGGATTCCGTTACGTTCTGTGAAGATGTATTTAGCCATCTTAGGATTCCAGCGACGAGTTTGGTGACCAAAGTGAACACCAGCCTCAAGAAGTTGTTTCATTGAAATTACTGCCATGAGTATTTCTCCTTAAAAAATTGTTTTTTCCTCTTCTAAGCTTTAGACTTGCAGTCCCACCTTGCGGCAACAAGACCACAATCGGCTTAAAATGAGTATTTGTCACTCTAGGTAACTATAGTAGTTTATCAAAAAAAGTGATATTTGACAAGCTATAAAATCAATAACCTCATTGGAAAAAACATGCTTTCATTAAAAAATAAAATCGTTTTCTTTAAGATTAATAAGTATTTTGTTTATAATTAGGCTTTCAAAAATAGAGGATGACATTATTTTGTCATTAGTCGGAAAAGAAATTATAGAATTTTCAGCACAAGTTTCTCAAAATGGGGAATTCATCACTGTAACAGATGAAAATATTAATTGTCCAGATATCGTTCAAGTTTTTAATATTATGGCTGTTTTGAACCTAAATATCACACATACTATGATTGAAGGTGGAATGTATCAGGGTAAAGTCAAAGCGAAAGGTATCTTGTCTGTTCCTACGGTTTATAAAGACCAAGAAGAATTTACATCTGGTCGTGCAAGCATTGAACAGCTTGTAGAAAAACTCGACAGCCCACTTGATGCTGATGCTTTCGCTGATAAAGGTGTCTATGATGTTTTGATTATTGGTGGTGGTCCTGCTGGAAACAGTGCTGCAATTTATGCTACCCGTAAAGGACTAAAAACTGGTCTTTTAGCAGAAACCTTTGGAGGACAAGTTATTGAGACAGTTGGTATTGAAAACATGATTGGTACGCTATATACAGAAGGTACTAAGTTAATGGACCAAGTTGAAGAGTATACTAAATCTTACGACGTTGATATCATCAAAAGTCAATTAGCTACTGGCTTTGAAAAGAAAGAACTCATTGAAGTAACACTGGCTAACGGTGCCGTTTTAAAATCCAAAACTGCTATCCTAGCTCTCGGAGCCAAATGGCGTAATATCAACATTCCTGGCGAGGAAGAATTCCGCAACAAAGGTGTTACTTACTGCTCACACTTTGATGGTCCACTATTTGAAGAGAAAAATATTGCAGTTATCGGTGGTGGTAACTCAGGTTTGGAAGCGGCTTTAGATTTAGCCGGTATCACTAAACATGTTACGGTCTTAGAGTTCTTACCTGAATTAAAGTCAGATCAAGTATTACAAGAACGAGCTGCTAAAACGGATAATCTAACCATTCTTAAGAACGTTGCAACAAAAAAAATTCTGGGTCAAGATTATGTGACTGGTTTGAGATACGTTGAGCGTGATACAAATGAAGAAAAACATCTTAACCTTGAGGGTGTCTTTGTTCGAATTGGTCTTGTACCAAGTACTGCTTGGCTCAAAGACAGTGGTATTGAACTCAATGAACGCCAAGATATTATCGTTGATAAATTTGGTTCAACAAATATCTCTGGTATTTTTGCAGCAGGTGACTATACTGACAGCGCCTACAAACAAATCATTATTTCCATGGGGTCTAGTGCTACAAATGCTATCGGAGCCTTTGATTACTTGATTAGACAATAATCAAGACATACGTGTTAGTAATCTATATACAACAGTTATAATTAATACAAAGAAGTTGAATGTCTTTCAGCCTCTTTATATTTCTTGTAAATAGGCAGTTTGAACAATCAACCAGCCAATTTGATGAAAGAGACTTGACGAATCTTTGTTTTTTCGATAGAATGGTATCTGTTATGGCGGTATAGCCAAGTGGTAAGGCACGGCTCTGCAAAAGCTTGATCGTCGGTTCAAATCCGTCTACCGCCTTAAATATAAAAGATTTTATCCAAAGATAACAAAAAATCAACGATTGTTCGTTGATTTTTTTGTTATCAGAATTATTTTTTTAAATCCAATAATTGATAAGGTATAGAAGATTGACTATCTCTTAATGAATAGCTTTCTAATTCATTGACATTATCCCTTAAAATTTGAGACTCTTTAGAACTAATTAAACCGTCCCTTTCAAATTCAGAAATTGTTCTGCGTTCCAAGTAATATCCTCTTAGGGTTTCATTTAAAATATCTGGCGTTATGCGTGCAATGACACGTTCTACAAATAAACCTGATTTAATTAATTCTGCGTCTCGAATGCGTTCATTTTGTAAGAAATCTATCAAAGTTGCATTATAATAACCTTCCATATCTTCTAGCGTTTCTAAAATGAGATCATTATTTGATAAGTACAAATCTGTTAAGTGCTGACGATTGACTTCTGCTAACAACCGTTTCCTGTTTTTGAAATGTTTTTTCCGATTTCGTATTCCTTGTCCAAATGTTAAAAACTCATGCACAATACCACGAATAACACGCATAAAAATCGTTAAACTATAAGTGATATTTGACACAAAGCTACGATTAACTTGACGTTCTAAGTATTTTAAATAACGTTGGTAAATACGATATTCTTTGATAGAAATATTGCCATAACGATAAGCAGCTTCAAGTCCATCGCTTTCTATACTAAGCATCATCAGTTGCAATTCAGCTAAGTCCTTCTTAATGTCACTAGATTCTTGTTCTAAAATGAGATGACGAATACGGCTATTATAATTATCTATAACTGCATAAAATGAAGCTTGATTTTCAGAACTCTTACCATCTTCTTCTAAGACAGATAATACTTTTGTTAAAATCGATAGACGTATTAAATAATCATCTTTCACCTGTAAGGGAGGCGCTAACTTTGGTAATACTAAAAGTCCCGTTAAAAAACTCATTAGCGTTACTGCACCAACAGTGAAAAGAATCAAACTATACCCCAACTCTCCTATGACTGAGTGCTTGGGTAATAAGAGTATTGTTGCTATGGAAACACTTCCTTTAACTCCTGAAAAAGTCAACAGTTGAATCTCTCTCCAATACTTTTTAAATGATTTATGGTATTTGAAAGATCTCCAAGCATAAAAGCAAGAAACTGCTAGAAAGCGGACTAGAAAAAGTGTGCAAGTAACTAAAACAACAATACTAATAAGATCAAAATTACTATAAGCGTTACTTGTTAAAAGAGGACCAATGATACGTGTCAGTTCTCTTCCAAATATTAAGAAAACTAAACCATTTAAAATAAAATTTAAGGTTTCCCAAATAACAGAGGTAACGCGATCTACTTGAGCATCAAAGAGAGTCACTTTTTTCAAACGATTTGCTTGCATTACTCCTGCCACTACCACCGCAATAATAGCTGAAAATCCCAACAAATCAGCAACGAAATAAGCAACAAAAGGTAAGGTTAATTCCAAAAGTAGAGCCCCTGTAACATCAGCAGCATCAAATTTCTCTAGGACAGTGAGACATAACCTCATTAGAAAAGCAAAAAGCAAGCCAATTAAAAAACCACCCATTATGGCCAATGCTAACTTGAGACTAGCTTTTGCTAAGGAGAAATAACCTGTTACAAGGGCTGTTAAAGCAAACTGGAAGGAAACTAGACCACTAGCGTCATTTAAAAGACCTTCCAATTTGAGGATATTCTCTGCTCGTTTAGGAAATTGAAACCTCTTAGCAATCGATATAAAGGCAACGGCATCTGTTGGGCCTAAGGCTGCTCCAAGCGCAAAGCATGCCGCAAGTGGTAAACTAACTGGCAAAAGGTGCCCTGCTACATAACCAACGACAATAGCTGTTAAAAATACCGTTGGTAAGATTAAGTAAAGAATAATAGTCCGATACTTTATAAAACTACCAATATCACTTTCTTGACCTTCCCTAAAGTTCAAAGGAGCAATAACAAAGGCAAGGAATAACTCAGGATCGATATGGACTTGTGACTTATGAAAAACTAAGCCAGAGAGAATCCCAAAGACCAACTGGATAAATGGTAATGGTAATTTAGGAAATATCCTATTGATAACATTAGATAAAATCAAAAACAGGAGAAAGCTGACTATTAGAATAGTTTCTTCCATATTATTCCTCCTTCATAACATCTATCAATTCTTTCTTCAATTTCTCAATTTTATCATCGATTTTTTTAGTATCTTCTCTCTCCAATCGACAGCGACATCTTTCTTTTTCAAGTATTATTAATTTCTTCTTTTTCTTCTTTACTTTACTTAAGTGAACATTTGAAAATTCTTGATTTTTAGAAGAAAGGTATTTATCTTTTAGTCGATTCAATCGTTCTTCCAAAGAGAATTGAGACATCATAACCTCCTATTTAATAACCAAATTATTAATAATAAGTATTTTTTCTTTCATCGGCTATCTCTAGTATAACACGCATTTCTTAAATTGATAGAATTTAAGAATATCGTTGCTCATTATCTCCATATGTGGTAGACTAACAACAATTTAAATAGGAGGTTAACCAATGAAAAAATTAACAAAAGGCAGCCACATTCGTGTTCTTAGTCCCTCTTCTTCCATTGAACGTCTGGGTGGTTTTGAGGCTAACCTATTAGCCAAAGAAGTACTAGAAAAGCTGGGATTTCAAGTGTCATTCTCTAAGCACTATCTAGAAAATGATATCCTCTATTCTGCTTCGATTGCTAGCCGCGTAGAAGATTTACATGAAGCATTTGCCGACCCTTCTGTTGATGCCATATTAGCAACCATTGGCGGATTCAATTCCAACGAGCTTTTACCATATTTAGATTATGATTTAATCTCTAAGAATCCCAAAATAATTTGTGGTTACTCAGATTCAACGGCATTCCTTAATGCTATTTTTGCCAAAGCAAAAATCCAAACTTACATGGGTCCTGCTTATTCTTCTTTCAAAATGAAGGAAGGTCAACCTTACCAAACACAAGCTTGGCTTACTGCCATGACAGAAAACCACTATGAACTTTGGCCTAGTGAAGAATGGTCTAGTGATCCCTGGTATGATCCCAGCAAACCACGCCAATTTTTCCCAACAGAATGGAAAATTTATAATCACGGAAAAGCTTCCGGTACGATTATCGGAGGTAATCTCTCTACGTTTGGCCTACTTCGAGGTACCCCTTATGCACCGAAAATTGAATGCTATGTCCTCTTGATTGAAGAGGCTGAGGAAAGTAATTTTTATGAATTTGACCGCAATCTTGCTGCAATTTTACAAGCTTATCCTCATCCACAAGCTATTCTTATGGGGCGCTTTCCTAAAGAATGCGGCATGACTCCACAAGTCTTTGAATATATCCTTTCAAAACATGCTATTTTCAAGGAAATTCCTGTTATTTATGATATGGATTTTGCGCACACCCAACCTCTTTTGACAGTGACTATTGGAGCTGAGATAAGCGTTGACACTACTACATTATCTTTATCTATAAAAGAATAAAAAAATACTCCTGCTACTCATCTGAGTAACGGGAGTTTATCATTTAGAGTTACCAAATAATAACACGTTTTTCAACTGGACGCCACATGTTATCACCATCTTTAACATCAAACTCTTTATGGAATTCTTCAAAATTCGTTACTGTAATATTAGTTCGCCATTGTGCTGGGGCGTGAACATCTACACTAGCTAACATTTGCATATACTCATCACGTGCCTTCATACGCCAAATTGTCGCAAAGTTAATAAAGAAATCCCTCGCTGAAAAATCTGACTCACGCTGCGCAGCTTCTAAAGCACAAGCAACTCCACCTAAATCTGCAACATTTTCTGATACTGTTAGTTTACCATTGACTTTTGCGCCATAAGATTCTAGTCCATCAAACTGCTCAACTACTTTATCTGTAAGTTTTTTGAAAGCTTCAAAATCTTCATCAGTCCACCAATTATTCAAACTTCCATGTTCATCAAATGAAGCTCCATTAGTGTCAAAAGCGTGTGATATTTCATGTGCAATCACTGCACCAATTCCCCCATAATTTGCTGATGAACTTTGCTCTAAAGCATAAAATGGTGCTTGTAAAATGGCTGCTGGGAAGACAATTTGGTTTTGTTGTGGATCATAATACGCATTGACCATGTGGGCAGGCATATGCCATTCACTTCTATCAACTGGTTTATTCCATTTACTCCAACCATAGGCTATTGAAATTTTGTCTAAATTAGTAGCATTTTCGACAAGCGATAGTTTAGGATCAATGATTTTTTTAGTATAAGTCTCTGGTAGTTTCTCAGGGTATCCAATATGTGGTGTGATAACATTAAGTTTCACAATAGCTTTTTCTCGCGTTGACTGTGCAAGCCAATCCGCCTTTTCTAAGCGTGACTTATAGACATCAATCATCGTTGCAATCTTATGCTCAACATCAGCTTTAGCTTCTGGAGAGAATTTTTCCCCTGCATACCACAAACCTAGAGCTTGATTGTAAGGTCCTGAAGCAAGGTAGTAAGCTGCTTTTTTCTTATCCATTGCTTGTGGTGTGCCTGATAAAGCTCGACTGTAAACTCCCGATTTGATACGAATATCATCAGTTAAGTAAGCATTATAGGCATTCGCAGCTGATAAAATAAGATCTGCCTTTAATAATTCCCAATTAGATTCTGAGTAATAGTCAGATGCAAATTCTGTCCAGAAACGTTCTTCAGGAACAATAATTTTATCTGGTTTTTGTCCTAATATCTTTTGGAAAATCGCATCTAATGGAAGTTCAGGTGCTAATTTTGTGAAATCTTCCCAGTTATAAGGATGGTAAAGTTTAACATATTCCGAACTCTCTTCGCGAGATAAGACATATTGTGCCAATTTTGCATCCAATGCTAAAACCTTATCCAAGATATCTTTAATTTCCTGTTCTGAAAGGCCAAACAAAGGTAGTAGGTCTTCTTGACTTTTACGCCAAAGAGCAAGGAGTTCCTTTCCTTTTTCATTATCTTCACTATAATAAGTTGTATCTGGTAAAATAATCCCAGGCGCTTCAGCCCAAAGTACATTCAATTGAGCATTCATAAAGTCAGGAGCCACACCAAATGGAAATTCATTTGGTTTACCTTCTAGTTCATATTCTGCAACTTTTGATGCAAACTCAGAGAAAGATTGTAGGCCTTTATATTCTTCAATTAATGGTAATACTGGTGATACTCCTACCTCTTCACGTTTTTGATAATCAGCTGTCATTTTATGAAAAGCAATAAAATGATTTAAAATCGTATCACTTGGTTTATTTTCATCAGCCAGCCACTTATCTGTCGTTGACAGCATTAATGCTTCAATGTCATCAGCAAGATCAGAAAAACCACCTGTCCTTGGTTTGTCATCAGGAATAACAGCTGTCTTAGCCCACTCCCCATTAACCGCTTGGTAAAAATCATCTTGATATTTTATCATTATTTTCTCCTTAATATCTCATATGTAATCTCTTACAGTCTAACAGAAAATTCAGAGTTTGACTATTAAAAATACTCTCATATTGGTGCTTTCTCTAAATATCATTTTGTTATTTTTGCTATACTATAAACCAACAAGGAGGTTGTTATGATTGACAAATATTATAATTGGGCAACGCTTGGAACCGGCGTTATTGCCAACGAATTAGCCCAAGCACTGGAAGCACGTGGACAAAAATTATATTCTGTAGCTAATAGAACTTACGACAAAGGACTTGAATTTGCTAACAAATATGGTATCCAAAAAGTTTATGATCACATAGATCAAGTATTTGAAGACCCTGAAGTGGATATCATTTATATCTCTACTCCCCACAATACTCACATCTCATTTTTACGAAAGGCTTTAGCAAATGGTAAGCACGTTCTTTGCGAAAAATCTATTACTTTAAACAGCACTGAACTTAAAGAAGCCATAGATTTAGCCGAAACTAACCATGTTGTCTTAGCTGAAGCCATGACTATTTTTCATATGCCAATTTACCGCCAATTAAAAACATTAGTTGATAGTGGAAAATTAGGACCGTTAAAAATGATTCAAATGAATTTCGGAAGTTATAAAGAATATGATATGACTAACCGTTTTTTCAGTCGTGACCTAGCAGGAGGTGCTTTGCTGGACATTGGTGTTTATGCACTTTCTTGTATTCGCTGGTTTATGTCAGAAACACCTCACAACATTACCTCTCAAGTTACATTTGCACCAACAGGGGTTGATGAACAAGTTGGTATCCTACTAACCAATCCAGCAAATGAGATGGCGACTGTCAGCCTTAGTTTACATGCAAAACAACCTAAACGAGCAACTATCGCTTACGATAAAGGCTACATTGAACTTTTTGAATATCCGCGAGGACAAAAGGCAGTTATCACTTATACTGAGGATGGGCATCAAGATATTATCGAAGCTGGCAAAACTGAAAATGCTCTCCAATATGAGGTAGCTGATATGGAAGAAGCCGTTTCAGGAAAAACTAACCACATGTACTTAAACTATACCAAAGACGTTATGGATATCATGACACAGCTACGTCAAGAATGGGGATTTACCTACCCAGAAGAAGAAAAATGAAGAGAGCTTGACAATGATTGTCAAGCCCTTTTTAGTTAATATACATTACATTTTCTTAAAAAATAGGCGTTTAAAGAAATAAATCATACCAACTGCTAAACTCAAAATAGCATAAACATAGAAAACTGCATTTATTTGTCCTAGTAAATGATCAAAACAAGACAGAAGAATAGCCGCACTAGCTCCACCAATATTACAAAATACTAAAACTAATGTCGTTGCAGAACCAACCAACGAATATTCAACACGGTCTGCTACTAGGCTAAACACAGCAGTGACCATCAGGCTGTAAAGGAAACCTGATGCCATCGCACTAATTGTTAGTACCATTAGATTAGAAGGCAATCCAACTCCAAGCAATGTTAAAGAAAATAAGACGAGGCAGATTGGAATTAATTGTTTATGAAACATAGCTATCAACTGACCAAAAGTCATACCTGCTATTATTCCCATAAGCATCATCGCACTAAGAACAAGACTAGCTTGAGCTGGCGTACCCAAACCAAATTCTACTACTAGCAGAGGTATCCTAAGATTAATCCCAGTATTTATAGTTATGACAAATCCTGCTAAAATAGCTAAGGCGACAATATAAGTCAAATCAGCTTTAGGGACTTTTTGACCTTTAGTTTTAATCTTGTCATTTGTACCTTTCACCACTTTCTTAGGCGCAAAAACAAGATATAGAACTAAGATTGGTAAAGCTAAAAAATAAATCATAAATGATTTGGACCAACCAAAAGTCAACAACAGCCCAACTAAAGCTGTCAAACCAGCATTTCCTAAAACTTCAAAGGACCCCCTTAATCCTAAGAGTTTTCTTCTTTCTTTGCCTTGATAATATTCACTAATCACACTAATGGCCCTAGCATTAATAAAACCAATACCACTCCCCAATAAAAGACGCGATACAAATACTAAAAGGTAGCTCTGACTGACAACCGGCAATCCTCCCCCTAATGCTGTTAGCAATAGCCCAAAGATAATCATATGTTTCTCAGAAAGTTTTTTACTTAACCAAGGTGTGATAAGCAAGATGAAGATAATAGCCATTGAAGGAATTGAAAATAATAATTCAACTTGGGGTGATGGTAAGCCCTTATCTCTATAATAAGATATCATTTGTGGTAGGGCTGGTGATGTCGAAAAAGTTGATAGCAAGATAAGTGATAAAGAGAGTAAACTTAGCTTCTCCATAAAGATTTTCAAGTGACAATACCTCTTTCTGATGTCTTTTTTTAGATAAATAAAGTATAATCAATATTAAACTAGAAATATATGACATATGTCCTAAAACTATCTCAAATAGGGAGTCAATACATGGATATAGAAAACTACTGCCAAGATTACTGTTTGGAGACTATCTTTCCAAAACATTATTTCAAAGATTTACAAGTAATCACCCTAACTGCCGGCCAACCCGTCTGTAAACAGGGAGAACAATTAGAATACTTGCACTACATCGTCAAGGGACGTTTTAAAATTGTACGTCGACTCTTTAATGGCAAAGAACATATTTTAGATATTAAAACAAAACCAACACTGATTGGTGATATTGAACTTTTGACTAATAGACAAATTGTATCATCTGTTATTGCCTTAGAGGATCTTACAGTCATTCAATTATCACTTAAAGGACGGAAAGAGAAACTGTTAACAGACGCAACTTTCCTCCTAAAACTTAGTCAAGAGCTAGCTCAGGCTTTTCATGATCAAAACATCAAAGCGTCTACTAATCTAGGGTATACCGTCAAAGAGTTACTTGCAAGTCATATTTTAGCAATTGAAGAACAAGGTTACTTTCACCTTGAGTTAAGTAGTTTAGCTGATTCGTTTGGCGTCAGTTATCGTCATTTATTAAGAGTTATCCACGATATGGTCAAAGAAGGCCTTATCCAAAAAGAAAAACCAAAATACTTGATCAAAAATCGTTTCGCACTAGAATCATTAAATATTCAGCCATGAAGCGTAGCTTTATCATTTAATTATTTTATGCTAAACTAAATCAGAGAATACAGTTAGGAGAAAATATGTCTGCTATTGATAAATTAGTAAAAGCTAGTCATTTAATTGACATGAATGACATTATCCGCGAAGGCAATCCAACCCTTCGCAAAGTGGCTGAAGAAGTCACATTCCCACTTTCTGAGAAAGAAGAAATTCTCGGAGAAAAAATGATGCAATTTTTAAAACACTCTCAAGATCCAATTATGGCTGAGAAGCTAGGCTTACGTGGTGGTGTTGGTTTAGCCGCACCACAATTAGACATCTCAAAACGCATCATTGCCGTCCTTGTTCCAAACGTTGAGGATGCTCAAGGAAATCCACCTAAAGAAGCTTATAGCCTCCATGAAGTAATGTACAACCCTAAAGTTGTATCGCATTCTGTTCAAGATGCTGCTTTATCTGACGGGGAAGGATGCCTATCAGTAGATCGTGAAGTACCTGGCTATGTCGTCCGCCACGCGCGTGTAACTATTGAATATTTCGACAAAACCGGTGAAAAACATCGACTCAAATTAAAAGGTTACAACTCTATTGTTGTTCAACATGAAATTGACCACATTGATGGTATTATGTTTTACGACCGTATCAATGAGAAAAATCCTTTCGCTGTCAAAGAAGGCTTACTTATTTTAGAATAAGGACAAATAACCTAGAGATAATTTTCTCTAGGTTTTATTTTTTTAATAGCAAATAAAATAAGAAATCTTTTTTAAAAAGTCGACTCTTTCCAAAACATCTGGCAATCTACAATCTGTTGGTTATCGACGGAGTCATCTCCTTCAATACGATTAATCAAAATCTGTGCTACTTGTTCACCTTCTTCATAAGCCGGCTGGACAATTGTTGACACTTTAGGAGATGAAAAGTCTGTCCATTCAATATTGTCAAACCCAACTAAACCAACTCGTGGCATATCAAAATTGAGATTCTTCATGGCAGTAAAAACCATTGGTAAAGCCCAACAATTTGGTGCAAATACTAATGTCTCCTCCTTATCTGGAACTACCGCTTTTAGAAAGTCTTCTATATCACTTTTTGAATGATCATCATCTTCAATCACCAAAGTGTCATAACCGAAACCATTGTCCTTTAAAGCATCCATGAATCCCGAAGCTCTCTCAATACGTGTACTAAGCAAGCTCGTATCAGCAGTAATCATAATAAACTTTTTATACCCTCGATTTAGACACTCCTGTGTCATATCATAAACAGCATCATAGTTATTAGCCTTAACCCAACTCGTCTTATGTTCATAAAGTTGACTATCAAAAAATACCATTGGTTTCTTTTTTTCTTTTAAAATACGAGAATACTTTCGAAAATTTGATGTAGGCTGAATAATGAAACCATCAACACCTAAATTTAACATATTTTCAATATAATCTTCTTCACTTTTGGCATCATAATTACTATTACCCACAATAATTTGATAGCCTTTTTGTTTGGTGATGTGCTCAATTCCTTTTACAATTTGATTTGAAAATGTGTTTGTTATATCTCCAATTAAGACACCTAGTAGTTTTGTTTTTTTAGAATTTAGACTTCTTGCTATCGTACTTGGTCTATAACCTGTTTCATCAATCACCTCTTGAATACGTTGCCTCGTCTCATCCGACATTTTTTCAAATTTTTGATTCAAGAAAAAAGAAACCGTTGTTTTGGAAGTTTTTGATAATTGAGCGATGTCATTAATGGTCATTTTTTTAGACATAACAAACCTCCTTTCTAATTTTACTGATTTTATTTTTTTATGGTTAATATAGTACTAGTATAGCATAATAATAGCCCTCTTAATTTTTTAAACGACTCATTTTGCCATTATTTTTATCATATACAATGACTTTTCCTTTGCATTTTATCCCTTGCATCAAATAGAGTTTATCCCCAAAGATAATATCATCCATAAGCACTCCAATTAAATAATGAAAGTCTTGAGACCTAATATCAAATGCAATGCTATTACTTAGTTCCTTATGACTGTTCGTTTGCACTAAAGGAACACATTTCACCTGACAGTTCCGATCAACTATCAAGGTATAATCCATCACCTCATCAACAAATTTTATTTTCTTAACTAATTTATGACTTTCTGTCAATTGATTATACCGCTTAGAAATAAGGCAATCTTCTAGATTAAAGGTCGTAGGACTTACTAATTTCAAGTCGTTAACAAGCCCATTTTCATAAATGACCTGATCATCTAAAATATATTGATTTGTTAAAACATGCTCTCCTGGACAATTCACCTTATCAATAACTAAGGTAATGGCCTGCGGTAAAGTTAACAACCATCGCTTATGGTAATAGATATCAGAAGCTCTTTGGACATGTAGTTGTCCTTCGACTAAATGGTACCTATCCTTTGAAGTCAACTGACAATAGTCACATTTTGGATAAGAATTGTATGTCCAAGAGTCCTTGATCATTTCTAAGGGTTGCCCATCAAGGGTACATGTTGAATGACTAGTCGAACGTTTAAAATCATACCTTAGTTGTTCTTCTTTGTAAGTATATCTTCCTGCATCAATGAAAATAGGTTTCTTTTTATCATAGAGACAAACACTATTATTATCACTATGAGTATGAGCGCTACCAAATGGACCGTTCTTAAAAAATATATAACGCCTATCATCACGTAAACACACATGACCAGAATCTGGAAAAAGATAAGCAGACTCACCTATTGTTGCACGCGGTATTTCTTCAAAAAGATAAATTGATGGCTTCCCAAACAAAAGCAAAGTTTCTAAATTAACATTATCAAAAGAAAATGACTTTGTTTTAGAAGATTTCAACACAAGTGTTGCCAAAGTTAGAATATCACGAGTATCAGTCACATCACTGTCCCCTATAGCTAGTTGACAATAATCCGGACCAGTCATAGCAATTAGATAGGTAACCATTTTTTCAATAGTTTCTTCTAATGGCAGATAATATTTAGGCGCAAGGATAACTAGTTCCATTAAGGACTTCAAGACTTCTACATGATACATAATTGATTGTTCATACTGGCTCCCGTCATCTAAAATTTGAAGCTTGATTTGAAGTAATAATTCTTCTTCAGCAAAACTCTGAATTTCAGGTAGATTTAATTCATCTTCATAATAGTATAGACACGCCAATATTGCTGTTGTTTGTAAAATTCCCCAGTTACTTAGACTATCTTTTTCACGATAATAGTCCCTCATATAAGTTATCTGCTCCCGTAAACTAGTTAATAGTTTAATTTTTTTAGTTTCTGTTATTAATCCAAAATAATCTAAAAAAATCAAAACTTTGAGCCATGACATGCAACGTATCCCAGTGTCAATAGTACGACTTACTGCCTCTTCTGGCTTTAGTGTAAATTGACAATCAATCCAATGGTACATAAAATATTTCATTTGTCTAAGATAAGACTTATCGCCTTCAACAATGTAGACCACCAGGAATTTAAAAAGATAAGTTTGACGATTTAGCATATACAACCATTCTGGATCATCTGTTACTGGATTATCCCACTCCAAAGGATCAAGACAATATGCTTTAGAACAAGGTTCCATATCCCAATTATCATTAAATACAAAAGTGTTCCTCATCATCAAATTAACAGAGGCTTTCATTTCTTGATAGGCATTAGATTGGTATGTTTTAATATACTTTTGACAAAATTCCCTATCAAAATCCTTGAATTTATTATATAAGCGATCTTTCATTTTTTTACAAAACGTCCTCGTCCGATATAAAAAGGACTATGTCATTGATATGTCATAATCCTTATTTATCAAAATTTTATTAAGCTAAAATACCTAACCAGCTACCAAGGATACCAATAATAACTGTAAGGATAACTAACTTATAAGTTGTCCATTTTTTATTTTTAATAAGGTAAAACATAAGGAAAGTGTAGAGTGCTGGAAGTAGAGCTGGTGCAATTTTATCAAGCATACCTTGGACAGTAACAATCTTTTGCGCTGTACTAGTTACTTTTTCTGGAGCAAAAGTGTAAGGGATTGTAAGCTTAACTTGTGTTGCAGCTAAACTTGAGATGACCGTTACACCAACGATATTAGCTGCCCGTGAGATAACTGACATTTGTTCACTCAATTTATCAATAAAACTGGTCCCAAGACGATAACCATACATGCCAGTAACTAATTTAATTCCCGTTAAAATAGTATTCATAGCCACAAAGAACAGAATCGGTCCCATCACCAAACCATCTGTCGCTAAAGAGGCTGCAATCGTTGAGAACAAGGGTGCTAAGCAAAATTGTGATAAAGAATCACCGATACCTGCAAGAGGACCCATAAGCGCCATCTTAATACCGCGAATTTCTTCTTCTGGCCGCTCATTATCAAGCATTGCTAAATGTAAACTAGTTACAAAAGGTAAGAAATGAGGGTTTGTATTGTAAAACTCCACATTTTCTTCTAGAGCTCCCGCTAAAGCTTTTTTGTCATCTCCATAATATTTTTTGAGAGCTGGATATATGACATTAGCATAACCAAGACCTTGATAGTTACTGTAATTAAAGCCATTTTGTAAATAAAAGGCACGTAAAGCTGTTTTAGTGTAATCACTTTTTGCTAATTTTTTAGATCCAGTCATCTTGGTTGTCTCCTTCTGTCTTAGTTTCTTTAGTAGGTGCAGCTGGTTTTCTGAAAATATCAAGCAAAGCAAATATTGTTGCAATTATAGCTACCCCGATAGTTGGAACCCCAAGCACACTGTTAGTAGCCACTGATGTTAAAACTCCGTCTCCATTTGCTGTTGGAGTTAGAACTGGCAAACCAAAATAAACAGCTAGAACATATCCAAGTAGGATATAAGGAATGAGTTCTTTTTTAGCCATTACAGAGAGAATCATCGCAAAACCAATTGCAGGAAGCATTTTCCCAGCTAAGGTTAGACCATTAAGCAAAACAGGGGGAATGAGAGCAAATAAATCTGTCAAAGTTTGCGTTGAAAGAGCACCCAGTACTCCTAAACCAAATCCCAATCCAGCGAATGCCCAAATTGTACCATTTGCTGCAATTTTAAATCCTCGGAAATTACCTGCTTGCAAAGCTTTTTTAGCTGTTTCAGGCGCCCCTGCAAAAGCAGTATAAGTTGCTGTTTGAAGAAATTGAATACCAACTGCAATTGGGGTTGATAATGCAAGAGCAGCTTCCGGTGTGATTTTTCCTTTAGTTCCAGCTGTTGTAATAGCCATCAAAGTTCCAAAAATCCCAGGACCGATTGGGTTTGGAGGAACTGTCCCTCCCGCTCCCACACCAAATCCCATGTAAGCCAGTTCAGATATTGCTCCAACTGCCAAAGCTGTTTGAATATCTCCTAAAATAACACCAACGCCTAGAGAGAGAACGATACAACGATTTGTATAGAGGCCAAGCAACATGCCACTAAAACAGAAAGCCGTCCACAGTCCAATTAAGACAGCCTGAAGAATACTAATATCCATATTTTTCTCCTTTATATGATAGTAAGTTTGTCCAACTAAATATAATCTAAAATATTAACTTCCACAGCACCATCGTTACCTGTTGGAGTTGTTTTAGTATTAAATGCAATGTGATATTCTTGGTTTAATTTTCTAATTATCTCTTTATCCTTCATCCCTAAGAAGATAGAGCGACTTACCTGCTCTTTACCTTCTCCATTATGAATATTTCCAATATTAATCTCTTTAATTGGGACGCCCCCTGCTACAAGTCTATAGACATCTTTCAAATCTTTAACAATTATAAAAATCGTCTGCGCTGGGTTAGCCTTGTAAATAATATCAATAACTTTTTGAATATCAAAAAATCGCAATGCAATTGATTCTGGCACCACCGTCTTCATTAACGTTTGTTGAAGATGATCTTTGGAGACATCATCATTTGCCACAATAACAGTATTACAACTTAAAAATTTCACCCAAAGTTGTCCTTGTCCATGAATAAGACGCTCATCAACACGTGTCATTACAATATTTGGTCCTGCTGCCATTTCTGACCTCCTTGTTTTCTATTATTTATTGTTTATTTTGTTAGTAAAATACTCTTACCAATAAAGTTCCCAGTCTTTATAGAATCTTATTAAGGCTTCTAAGTAATAATAATCTCCCCAAATATTACCTTCATCTACTCCTTTACCTGAATGCCACGAATACACACCGTGCAATAGAAGAGGACGTCCTGCTATAAATTCACTATTACTATACTGTTCAATCAGACTACGAAGCATTGTATGCATAGCATATTTGTATGTCTCTTTATCAGGATCTACTTCTGGTAAATGTTTAAGCATCTCATGAATCCCACACACAGCTGTTGCTGTTGCGGATGTATCTCTAGGCTGACCCGAGCCATCCGTAAAAATAAGGTCCCAATAGGATACCTTGTCTTCAGGTAAACGATTTAGAAAATAGTTTGTCATACCTTTAAAAAGGATAATCTGCTGATAATCTTTCATTTTCCGGTAACTAAGCGGAATACCGTAGATGCCCCATGCTTGCCCTCTTGCCCAAGATGACTCATCACTATAACCCTGTCGTGTGACACCTTTTAACGGTTCTCCAGTTTCTGGGTCGAAATAAAAAGTATGAAAAGCAGAAGAATCATCACGCACCACATTGTTAGCTGAAGCGTAGAAGTGATTCACCGCAACTTGTCTATACTTTTCATCACCTGTCTGTTCATAAGCAAAAAATAAGAGTTGGATATTAAGTAAGCAATCGATAATTAAGCGATAGTGTTCCTTATACCCGAGTTCTCCCCAAGCCTGAATAAATCCACCTTTTTCTTGATAGCGCTCCATCAATTTATCTGCAGCTTTTATAGTGGCTTCTAAAGCTTTAACATCACCATTGATACGATATTCTGCTGTACAAGATGGTGTGTAAAGAAATCCTAAGTCGTGGTGATCTAATGCTATACGATTATTAATACGATTTAGAAATGACAATATATTTTTGTGGGCTATGTTTTTTAACTTTTTATCCTGATTATACTCATAAGCTAACCACAAGCACCCTGTCCAAAAACCATTTGTCCATTCTGTGTTATCCATAACTTTATAAATATTATTGAATGTTGCAGGCGTTGGATACTCTTCACCAAAGTAATCAATATTAATATAAAGTTGCTTCAAGGCTTTTTCAATGGCTTCCTCAACTTCAATCTTAGTTAATAATCTACTGTCTAAAAAACGCTTTGGATTTTCAATTGACTCAACCTTGACCGGTTTTATTTTCATCATTATTAAATGCCTCCCTCAAAAGTTGCTTCTGCAGTTTGTGTAGCAAGGCAAGTAGAAAAATCAACAATTCCTTCATGAGATGATGTTACAACTTTATCAACAAGGTCATCTACATGTTCAAACATCGTTCTAGATAAAACAGCTTCCATTAACATTGAAAGGTTCAAACCCGATAAAACTTTTATCTTTTTATCTGTATATTCTACTGATAAGGCGGAAGAAACATTGAAAGGAGTCCCACCTAGCAAATCAGTCAATACTAAAATTTCTTTGAAATCGATAATCTCTCTTTGCAATGCAACTCTAACATCATTAGAAGACATGCCTGCAATAAAGTTAATACCAACAACATATTCCTGATGCCCAGCAATAAGTTCTAAAGAGCTTAAAATACCATCTGGAAAGTTGCCGTGTGCTACAATAATAATTTTTATCATATTTTCTCCTCTTGAGTTTACCGGTTTACTTTTATAATCAGATTATAGCGCTTTCATTTTTAGGTGTCAACATCTTTTTTATATTTTTTGAGCAGTTTACTTGATTTTTTATAATGATGTCTTTTTTATCTTTAAGAATCATAACTTAGACAAAGCTTTATTATATATGTTGCCAAGTTTTATAGGAGAAGAGCTCTATAGTTGACAAAACCGGTTTACTTTGTTACTATTCATGTAAACAGGTTTACTTCCTGAATTTTTTTACGGAGGTCATATTATGACTGAACAATTCTTAAAAGACAACTTTTCACTAGCAGGTAAAGTCGCCTTAATAACAGGCGCTTCTTACGGCATTGGTTTTTCAATAGCAACTGCTTTTGCTAGAGCTGGAGCAACTATTGTCTTCAATGATATTAAGCAGGAACTCGTTGACAAAGGCATCTCCGCCTATAAAAAACTTGGCATTAAGGCCCATGGGTATGTTTGTGATGTTACAGATGAAGATGGAATCAACGAAATGGTGAACAAAATTTCTCAAGATGTTGGGGTAATTGATATTCTAGTTAACAACGCAGGTATTATAAAACGCACCCCTATGCTAGAGATGAGCGCTGCAGATTTTCGACAAGTTATTGATATTGATTTGAATGCTCCCTTTATCGTATCAAAAGCGGTATTACCTGGAATGATCCAAAAAGGACATGGTAAAATCATCAATATTTGCTCCATGATGAGTGAGCTTGGACGCGAAACAGTTGCTGCCTATGCTGCTGCCAAAGGGGGACTTAAAATGTTAACCAAGAACATCGCTTCTGAATACGGTTCTGCTAACATCCAATGTAACGGTATCGGGCCCGGCTATATTGCCACACCACAAACAGCTCCCCTTCGTGAACGTCAAGATGATGGTTCACGCCATCCATTCGACCAATTTATCATCGCTAAAACACCTGCCGCTCGCTGGGGTGAGGCAGAAGATTTAGGTGCACCAGCTATCTTCCTTGCTAGCGATGCATCAAACTTTATCAATGGTCACATACTCTTTGTAGATGGCGGTATTTTAGCTTACATCGGTAAACAACCTCAATAATAAAGGAGTAATATAAATGAAAATTGCATTAATCAACGAAAATAGCCAAGCGAGTAAAAATACTATTATCTACAAAGAATTGAAAGCGGTTTCTGATGAAAAAGGATTTGAAGTTTTCAACTACGGAATGTATGGCAAAGAAGAAGAAGAAAGCCAGCTAACTTATGTACAAAATGGTTTACTGACTGCTATTTTACTTAATAGCGGTGCTGCAGATTTTGTTATTACAGGCTGTGGGACAGGAATTGGAGCGATGCTCGCTTGTAATAGTTTTCCTGGCGTAGTCTGTGGATTCGCTGCTGATCCTGTTGACGCTTACTTATTCTCTCAAGTAAACGGAGGAAATGCTCTTTCTCTTCCTTTTGCTAAAGGATTTGGTTGGGGAGCTGAATTGAATCTGAGGTATTTATTTGAACGTCTTTTCGAAGATGAAAAAGGAGGGGGATACCCTAAAGAGAGGGCTGTGCCTGAGCAACGCAATGCACGTATCCTTAGCGAAGTAAAACAGATTACTTACAGAGATTTACTCTCTGTTTTAAAAGAAATTGATCAAGATTTCTTAAAGGAAACCATTTCTGGGGAGCATTTCCAAGAATATTTCTTCGCTAATTGCCAAAATCAAAATATAGCAGACTACTTGAAATCTGTCTTAGACTAAAGCGTCTGTTTTAGAAAGGACTTTTATGTCTAAGATTCTTTTTTTCGGTGAACCTCTCATTCGCATCACTCCCAAAGAAAATGACTATTTTGCAGATAGTATCTCAACTAAACTATTCTATGGTGGCTCTGAAGTTAATATCGCAAGAGCTCTACAAGGCTTTGGGCAAGATACTAAACTCCTCTCAGCCTTACCCAATAATCCCATAGGTAATAGTTTTCTTCAATTTTTAAAAGCACAGGGTATTGATACTCATTCTATTCAGTGGGTTGGAGAACGTGTTGGGTTATATTTCTTAGAAAATTCCTTTGCTTGCAGAAAAGGTGAGGTGGTCTACGACCGCGATCATAGTAGTTTACATGACTTTAGGATAAACCAAATTGATTTCGATCGATTATTTGAAGGAGTTTCTCTCTTTCATTTTAGTGGTATTACACTATCATTGGATGAGTCTATCCAAGAGATAACACTGCTTCTTTTAAAAGAAGCTAAAAAAAGAGAGATAACAATCTCCTTAGATCTCAATTTTCGCAGTAAACTAATTTCTCCTAAAAATGCCAAAATCCTTTTTTCTCAGTTCGCTACCTTTGCGGATATTTGTTTTGGTATTGAACCTCTTATGGTTGACTCACAGGACACTACCTTCTTCAATCGCGATGAAGCTACAATAGAGGACGTCAAAGAACGAATGATTTCGCTTATAAATCACTTTGACTTTCAAGTCATTTTCCATACTAAACGTCTACAGGATGAATGGGGACGAAACCACTACCAAGCTTACATAGCAAATCGTAAACAAGAGTTTGTCACTTCAAAAGAAATCACCACAGCTGTAAACCAGAGAATTGGAAGCGGAGATGCTTTTGTGGCGGGAGCGCTATATCAACTACTTCAGCACTCAGACAGCAAGGCAGTCATTGATTTCGCTGTCGCTAGTGCATCTTTAAAATGTGCTTTGGAAGGGGACAATATGTTTGAGACCGTTGCCGCAGTTAACAAAGTACTAAATCAATCGAAAGACATTATTCGTTAAAAGGGAGAATTATGATAAAATCAAAGATTTTATTGCAATTAATGCAAGGAAAAATAGTTGCTGTCATTCGTGGAAATAGCCAAGAAGAAGCTTTTCAAGCTGCTCAAGCATGCATAAAAGGTGGTATTTCTGCTATCGAAATCGCCTATACTAATAGCAAAGCTAGCCAAGTCATTGAACAACTAGTCACACAATATACTAACCAAGAACAAGTTGTCGTTGGGGCAGGAACTGTTCTAGACTCAGAAACTGCCCGAATGGCTATTTTAGCAGGAGCAAAGTTTATTGTATCTCCCGCATTTAATCTACAGACTGCTAAACTATGTAATCGTTATGCTATTCCTTATTTACCAGGTTGCATGACCTTATCAGAGGTAACAACAGCACTTGAAGCCGGTTGCGAAATAATTAAAATATTCCCAGGAGGTACTCTAGGAACATCTTTCATCTCATCACTAAAGGCACCTTTACCTCAAGTACAAATTATGGTGACTGGTGGGGTAAATCTCACAAATGCCAAAGACTGGTTTCTATCTGGAGTAACAGCCATTGGTATTGGTGGAGAGTTCAATAAACTAGCAGCTTTGGGGGAATTTGATAAAATCACAGAAATGGCTAAACAATACAAAATACAGCTAAATCTGAATTAACACAATAAAAAGACAAGGTTGCTATCCTTGTCTTTTTTGTACAGTATTATCCGATGACTTTAAAGCGGTCATCATCATTCATGAATTCTTTTTCTCCTGTTTCAGCTTCGATTGAACCAAAATTTAGTTGTCCACGAAGTTTCCAACTAGCTGGAACACCATAAACAGCTTGTACTGATGCATCAATAACTGGATTGTAATGTTGTAAATTACCACCAAGTCCAAGTTCTGCAGAAAGGGCTGTCCAAGTATTTACTGAGGCAATACCTGTTGATTGTTCAGACCAAACTGGAAAGTTATCCGCATAAAGAACGAATTGTTCTTGAAGAGATTTGACAACATCTTGATCTTCAAAGAAGAGTACTGTTCCCTTTGAAGCTCCAAAACTAGCTAATTTTTCCTTAGTTCCAGCAATAGCTGTCTCTGGAGCACCTTGTACTTTCATTGTTTCTACCAAATCATTAGCAACCAATTCATCCCAGAACTTAGTAACTTCATCATTCAATAAAATGACAACACGGGAAGTTTGACTATTAAAAGCAGATGGGGATTGGCGAACTGCCTCTTTAATAATCTCTACAATTTTCTCATCAGAAACTTCTGTATTGCGACCAAGAGCGTAAATAGAGCGACGGTTTTTTAATTCTTCCAAAAATGACATATTTTTTCTCCTTGTTCTTCAATCTCAGATATCTTACTACATTTGTTCTAGTGACACATGAATTAGATTAAAGTTATTTATTACTATGTAGTAATTATATTACCACTATATCGTAAAGTCAAAGAATGTGACTCACAAGGTTTTAAATTTTTTTAAAAGATTAATCAAGTCTTCTTGCTCTGTTTCTGTTAAGACTGAAAAAGCATCTTCTACACGTTTAATATGCTCTGGTAGAGCTTTTTTTATCACTTCTTCTCCTTCAGTTGTTAAACTCACCAAAAAGGCTCTCTTATCATTCGGACAAGAATGGCGTAATACCCATCCCTTTTTTTCCATATTTTTAATAACAACAGTCATATTACCTGATGTAGCAAGCATATTTTCAATCAATTCTCCAATTTTCATTGTGCCTTTAGCATAGAGAACATCCAAAACTGCAAACTGAGTTGGTGTTAATTCAAATTCTTTAAATGATTCTGAGACTTTTCCGTCTATTGTTCTAAATGCTTTTCGCATGACAACCATAGATTTAACCGCTGAATTTTTAAAGTTTCCCATTTCATCTCCCAAACGTATTTTTTCTTATTTTATCACTAATTAGTTATTTCAAGCAAGAATATCATCTTTGCCCTATCAAAAGCAGCTGGCAAATAATAAGGTTGAGTAACTACTCAACCTTATTGCTTAGAAGAAATCATCAAAAAGACTCAACTGATTGTCTTCTGGTAAATTTCCCAAAATACCCATCTCATCAAATTTTTCAACTAAGGTACTTGAGACTCCTCCTCGTTTACGAAGCTCTGTTTTTGATAAAAATTCACCATCTTCACGTGCCCGAACTATCTGTTTTGCAACGTTTTCTCCCAAGCCTTCCATAGCAACAAATGGAGGGATTAGCGTATCCTCTTCAATAATAAAGTCAGTCGCATGGCTACGATAAAGATCTAATTTCCCAAATTTAAAGCCACGCTCAAGCATTTCATTAACCAACTCTAATGTCGTAAAAAGATCATTTTCGACATTCGTCGCCTCATTACGCTGACGCTTCTCAGTGATATCCTTCATGCGCGCCTTAACGGCATCAAGTCCAGCACTCATTGTGCGTAATTCAAAAGCTTTGGCGCGAATAGAAAAATAAGCACAATAATAAAATATTGGATAATGTACTTTAAAGTACGCCACACGTAATGCCATTAAAACATAGGCTGCTGCATGGGCTTTAGGGAACATATACTTGATTTTTCCACACGATTCAATATACCAATCCGGGACATTATTATCACGCATTGCTTGGATATAACCGTTACGCTCATCTTCTGAAATTTTCAACCATAACCCCTTACGCACGCGCTCCATGATTGTAAAGGCCATCTTTGGTTGTAGGCCAGCGTGCATTAAATAAACCATGATGTCATCACGACAACCAATAACAGTTGATAAGGTAGCAATACCTTCTTTGATTAAGTCTTGAGCATTACCTAACCAAACATCCGTACCATGTGATAGTCCTGACAGTTGCAACAATTCTGCAAATGTGGTTGGATGGGTTTCGTTCACCATACCACGAACAAAGTTCGTACCAAACTCTGGAATACCAAGCATTCCTGTAGGAGTTCCAATTTGCTCTTCTGTCACTCCTAAAACTTCCGTACCAGAAAATAACTTCATAACGTCTGGATCATCTGGAAGGATATTTGATGGATCAATTCCTGATAAATCCTGAAGTTTACGAATCATAGTAGGATCATCATGTCCTAGAATATCTAACTTTAAGACATTCTCATCAATATCATGGAAATTGAAGTGAGTTGTCTGCCAAGCAGCTGTCATATCATCTGCTGGATATTGAACCGGAGTAAAATCATAAACATCCATATAGTTAGGAATAACAACAATACCACCGGGGTGTTGACCTGTCGAACGTTTAACTCCCGCAGCACCAGTCGCTAACCGTTCGACCTCTGCATCGTTATAAAATTTATTGTAATCTCGTTCGTAACCTTTGACAAAACCAAAAGCAGTTTTTTCAGCTACGGTACCTACCGTTCCTGCACGAAAAGCATATTCTTCTCCAAAGATATCACGAACATCTAAGTGAGCAGAAGGTTGATCATCTCCAGAGAAATTTAGATCAATATCAGGAACCTTATCTCCATCAAATCCTAAGAAAGTTTCAAACGGAATATCCTGTCCATCTTTCTTGTACAAAGTACCACATTTAGGACAATTTTTATTTGGTAAATCGTAACCTGAACCACAAGAACCATCTGTGATAAATTCAGAATGCTGACAATTTGGGCAAACATAATGAGGTGGCATTGGATTAACTTCAGTAATTCCTATCATGGTCGCTACAAAACTCGACCCAACAGACCCACGTGATCCTACTAGATAACCACGTTCATTAGAACGTTGCACCAACATTTGCGAAGCAAGATAGATAACGGCAAATCCATTACCAAGTATAGATGCTAACTCTTTTTCGATACGTAAATCAATAATATCAGGAAGAGGATTACCATATATTTCGAATGCTTTAGCATAAGTTAATTCAGCAACTCGTTCTTCAGCACGATCAACAAACGGGGTATAGAGATCCCCTTTTACAACTTCAACGTCTTCAAATCGATCTGCAAAAGTATTCGTATTGGTTACAACGATCTCATAGGCTAAATCTTTACCAAGAAAGGCAAATTCATCTAACATCTCATTTGTTGTACGGAAATGTGCTTTTGGCAAAGGCGCTGGTTGAGCATCCTCCCCACGACCGATAGTCCTATTAATCATGGCACCTTGTCCAAGACTACGAACAATAATCTCACGGTAAATCTCATCTTCAGGCTCAATATAATGAACATTTCCCGTAGCTAAAACAGGCTTATCTAAACGCCGACCGACCTCTATTAGGTCTCTAATAATTTGTTGAATCCCCGCCTCATCTTTAATTAAATCACGAACCACCAAGGGGCGATAAATAGCAGGTGGCATGACTTCAATAAAATCATAATATTTAGCTAGGGTCACTGCTGCATCAATTCCATTTGATAACAAGGCATCAAAAACTTCTCCATCAGAACAGGCAGTACCTAGCAAGAGACCTTCTCTGTGAGCATCTAAAACTGATCTAGGAATTCTTGCCACCCCTTCAAAATATTTAACATTTGAAAGGCTAACTAACTTAAATATATTTTTAAGTCCAACCTGATTTTGGACATAAATGGTTGCATGCTTTATGCGTGCCTTTTTGTAAGAGTCTTCAGCTACCAATTTAGTATTGAGCTCCATCAAATTAGTCACATCACGATTTTCCCGCGCCTCTTTTAAGAAAATAAAGAGTAAGCGACCCGTTGCTTCAGCATCGTAGTTGGCCATATGATGATGTTCCAAAGCAACTTGGAAACGTTTGGTTAGAGGTCCCAAACCATGACGCTTATATTCAGGATAAAGATTTCTTGCAAATTCTAAGGTATCAATGACCGGCTGTGTGATCAAAGGCAGATTATGACGTTCATAATTCGCATTCATAAAACCAACGTCAAAGGTTGCATTATGCGCAACTAAAACCGTACCTTGACAAAAATTCTGAAATTCCTGAAGGACTTGTAAAATAGGTTTTGAACCTCTGACATGATTATCCGTAATACCTGTCAGCTCAGTTGTAAAGGCAGAAAGAGGATGACCTGGGTCAATAAACTCATCAAATTGCTCAATAATATTACCCTTGAACATTTTTGATGCTGCAATCTGAATTAGGTCATTATTAGCTGCAGAAAGACCTGTAGTTTCCACATCAAATACAACATAAGTTGCTTCGTGCAAATTCATATCAACTTCGTTGTAGGAAATAGGCACTTTATCTTCAACAATATTTGCCTCTAATCCAAAAATTGCTTTTATACCTGCTTTTTTTGCTCTGTGGTAGCCGTGCGGAAAACTTTGAACATTGGCATGGTCAGTAATTGCAATAGCTGGGTGTCCCCACTTAGCTGCAGTATCAATGAGGCTCTCGACAGTTGGTAAAGCATCCATCGTTGACATATTGGTATGAGCATGAAATTCCACACGTTTTTGATCTGCTGGCATTAAGTCTTTACGTTCATGATGCACAATCTCTTTGATATCTTGAACATTCATTGTCAAAGATTTAGTAAAGTTATTGTTCTCAATATTCCCTCTGACTCGCAACCACGAACCTTTAGAAATCATATCGTACTTCTTCAATTCTTCATCATCTTTAGCCCACTTTTGCATAGCAAAACTTGAGGTATAATCAGTCATCTTAAAATTAATGATATGACGTCCAGTGCGGGTTGTTTTTCGTTCAACACTAAAAACCATTCCTTCAAAAACGATACGATTTTCTTCTGTTGTCACCTCAATCATGGGTGTAATCTCTGCTTTTTCAAAGCCAGCTTGACGTTGTTTGATACGCTCTTTGAAATCATAATTTTGAGTTGGTGTCACTTCTTCTGATGGAGGCGCTGAATCTTCTAGTGATTTTTGTGCTTCCAAGGCTTGCATAGCCTCTTGGTTAGCTTTTTCAAGCAATTGCTCACGATTAGTTTCAAATGATGATTTTAAGTCTTGCGTCATTTGTTCATCAGAAACCATATCAATAGCAAGTTTACCAAATCCAAACAATGAAAATTGTTGTTCCAAACGCGGCAAATGATTCTGACGAAAATGATTATTATTGACAAATTGAGGTGCTGAAATAATCATCTGACTGCCATTGTAATGAACTTTTAATTGTGAAAAAGAACTCTTAAAACTTGCACTATTACACAAGGGTTCACAAAAAGCTTGTTGATAATAATCCTGTAGCAGATCATCAGAAAAATCAATAGTTTCTGCTCTTATATCAAAAGTAGCCTTTATATCTGCTTTTTCAAAACTATTCACTAAACGAGTTTGTAATTCACGATACACCTCAATTGGCAATAATTCTGGAAATGAAAAATGAAATTCCCATAAGCGTGATAGAGAATGAACCTTTACCTCGATAATATCAGCAGACGAAAAAACACTTGAATTCTTAATTTCAAGCGGCATTTCAATCTGATCCATAAGTTTCTTGAACAATTCTGACATAGTTTTCTCCTGAATATCTTACTTCCATTTTATCACATATCTGTAAATATTTCGAGATAACAAAAGGAGGCTGTTAAAAAAGGCATTTATTAGCCTTCTTAACAACACTCTCTTAGCTGAGACTATTTATCATAAGTATCTAGACTGTAGGTTTCAATAATTTGGTTTAATTTACTAGCATAAGCAGTATCTGTCGCATAAAGACCTGTTAGAGCTGCAGTAGCATCCTTATAAGAAGAAGTATTTGATTTCCAAACAGATGCATACTTTTGACTAGATACTAACTCAGCATAATCATATAGTGAAGCAGAATAATTTGGATAGGCGCGAAAAGGAGCTTGGATTTGAGTCATATTGCCTTTCCCATCATCTTCTAAAGTAGGCATTTGGACAGATTTACCTTTATATTCTCCTTTGATGCCAAAGAGGTTATAATTAGGAGCCTTAGACAAATCTGATTGTCCACTGGATGATTCCAAAATAGCTTGTGCTAATAAGACTGACGCATACAAATCATAGGTCTTAGAAATTTCAATAGCTGTTGGGGAAATCGTTTGAATAAAAGTCGTCGTTTGATCCGATGCACTAGTGACTGTCTGTTCGACATTATCATTTTTATAATTGTAAAACCAAACCCCACCCAAACCAAAAACTAATAGTGTTGTTGTTAACCTCAATACCAATTTATCTTTTTTTCGACTTTTCATGATGGCTCCTTTCTAAAATATCATTTCATTATAACAAAAGGCAGTTGCTTTTTACCAATAAGAACCATACTAAATTTCACTCCATATAAAAAAGTTAGCACATCAGACTAACTTTTTTATCGGCTTATTTTTTTGTTAGAATCTCTAAAGTTTCAATTAAGTTATCAGCGTGAACCTCAATCGTATCACCACTTGCTTTAATTTTCACTTCAACGATACCTTCAGAAGCTTTCTTCCCAACAGTTACTCGAATTGGAAGTCCAATTAAGTCACTGTCTGAGAATTTAGAACCAACACGTTCATTACGATCATCTGTCAGGACTTCATAACCTTTAAGCATCAAATCAACTTCAATTTTCTCAGTAAGGTCTTGTGACTCTTGATCTTTGACATTGACAGTAATCAAATGTACATCAAATGGGGCTAATTCTTCTGGGAAATTAATCCCCCAAGCAAAGCGATAAGCTCCTTTTGGTGTCTTATTCACAAAAAGTCGGGCATGTTGTTCAATGACAGCTGAGAGAATACGACTAACACCAATACCATAACACCCCATAACAATAGGATTTGAGCGGCCATTTTCATCAAGGATGTTCGCTCCCATACTATCTGAATAACGGGTACCTAGTTTAAAGATATGTCCAATTTCAATACCACGAGCAAATTTCAGAGTACCTTTACCGTCTGGAGAAATCTCCCCTTCTTTTACTTCACGAATATCAACGTATTCAGCTGTGAAATCACGTTCTGGATTAACTCCAGTAAAATGATAACCATCTTGGTTAGCACCAGACACAGCATTAGCAAGGTCTTGAACTTTACGATCAGCAATAACTTTAACAGAGTCAGGTAGGTTAACTGGCCCAAGAGAACCAAAACCTGCACCAAAAATCTCTTTTGCTTGCTCTTCACTTGCAGGCTCTAAGAAATCAGCCGCTAAATAATTTTTTAACTTCACATCATTGACTTGATCGTTACCAACTAGTAAAGCAACCACGGGCTGTTCATCAGCAATAAACAATAGTGTCTTGATAGTTTGATTTTCATCAATTGATAAAAATCCAGCTACCTCATCAATTGATTTGCAGTTAGGAGTTTCTACTTTTGTTACTTCTTCAAAGGTAGCAGCCTTAGTAGATGGTTTGTACTCATTCGTTGCCATCTCAAGGTTAGCAGCATAGCTTGATTCAGTGGAGTATGCAATAGTGTCCTCACCAGAAACTAGCCAAGCCGAGAGTTCTGCCTTAATTTCTTCTAAAACATCCTCTGGAATATCATCAATAGAAGGAATAGTTTTATCAAGGACTAACCAACGATTTAAATCTGTACGATTGGGAGTTACTGCCATAAATTCTTGGCTATCTTTACCTCCCATAGCACCTCCGTCACCTATAATACCTTTAAAGTCAAGTCCAGCACGTGTGAAGATGGCTTCATATGCTTTACGGTAATCTTCGTAAGTGACATCAAGGTCCTCATAATCTTTGTGGAAGCTGTATCCATCTTTCATGATAAATTCACGTGTTCGAAGAAGTCCATTACGAGGACGCTTCTCATCACGATATTTAGACTGAATTTGATAAAGGTTTAGTGGTAACTGCTTATAAGATTTTACTGCATCACGAACAAGAGTTGTGAAAGTCTCTTCATGAGTTGGTCCTAAGATAAAATCCGATTGATCACGATTCTTTAATTTATAAAGGTCTTCACCATATGTTTCGTAGCGCCCAGATTCACGCCATAAATCTGCTGTAAGAAGAGCTGGAGCTAACATTTCAACTGCACCAATCTTCTCAAATTCTTGACGCATAATTGTTTTAAATTTTTCAATAGTACGGTTAGCTAGAGGCAAATAAGCATAGATTCCAGCCGAAACTTGGCGGACATATCCTGCACGAACCATAAGAGCATGGCTGATAACCTGAGCATCACTTGGCATTTCGCGAAGTGTTGGAATAAGCATTTTACTTTGTTTCATTACAATAAGATACGACTAATCAAAGTTGATTCTTTTTCAATTGAGAATTGCAATTGAAAAATTCGTATTTCCTTTCACGTTTTATTATCTTTTAGAAGAAAGCTCGCATGATATCGTTCCAGGTTACAGCAATCATTAATACTAACATAACTGCTACCCCAGCGAGCGTAATATAAGTTTCTGTTTCTTGTTTAAGTGGTTTGCGACGAATAGCTTCTAAAATATTCATCACTATCTTACCCCCGTCAAGGGCTGGTATAGGGATGAGATTCATAATACCTAAGTTGATAGAGATTAATCCCATTAAGTTGAGAACTGTGACGAAACCATTTTTAGCAGCTTGGCTACTAGCCTGATAGAGAGCTACCGGACCTCCCAATTTATTAATACTAAAATGAGCAATAAGTTTCTTTAATTCATTTAAAATTCTAAAGAAACTTTCCCATGCTAGTTTAAATCCACCTAAAAGCTTGTCTTTAAAGCTTGTCTTTAGAGCTGGCATAATGCCGATGATGTAGGATTTATCAACTTTCTGTGGCTTAACGTTGATCGTTTTCACCACCTCTTTGCTCTTAATCTTAAGGGCAAGTTTTTGGTTTTTTTCTAAATGACTAGTTGACTTTTCTACTGCTGCTGTCAACTGTTCCCAGTTAGAAACTTTGTGCGACCCTATTTGTAAAATACGGTCATTATTTTTTAAACCTGCACTAGCAGCAGGACCATTTTCTGATACACGGACCTGATTGGTTGATAAATCTTGAACACCTCCTTGAATAAAAGCAAGTGCAATAAAGACTACAAGACCTAAAATAAAATTATTCATCGGACCTGCAAAATTGGTAATTAAACGCCCCCATACAGAAGCATTCTGATACTGCACATCTAAGGGAGCAATACGAATTTCAGTACCATCCTCCTCAATGATAGTAGCATCGTGATCAACACTGTAGGTTTTTGTCTCACTTAAGACCAATCCTGTGATAGTTAGTTTATCTTCTAAATCATAAGCTGTTACATTGATTGGTAAAGAAGTATTGTCTAATTGTTTTCCTGATAAATTAATACGAGTTACAATGCCTTCTTTATTTAAAGTAAGGCTAGCCGGCGTCCCTGTCTTAATTTCAGTCTTATCATCACCCCAACCAGCCATACGGACATAACCACCTAGCGGTAATATACGAATAGTATAGGTTGTTCCTTCTTTATCAATGTGAGAAAAGATTTTTGGACCCATACCAATAGCAAATTCACGAACAAGAATTCCTGATTTCTTTGCAAAATAGAAATGCCCAAATTCGTGAACAACTACAATGACACCAAAAATAATAATAAAGGTTAAAATTCCTAGCATTCAATTCCTCTCTAAATACAATATATTATTTTAGAATAAGCCAAAGAAGTGCATGATTGGGAAAACAAAAATCATACTATCAAAGCGATCCAAAATCCCCCCATGACCCGGAATCAATTTGCCCGAATCTTTAACACCAAAATGACGTTTAATACTACTTTCAACTAAATCTCCAAATTGACCAAAAATGCTAAAGATAGCCACTAAAACTAACATGACTAGGAAGCTATGAGGCGCATAGACGGTCTTATCAAAAAGCATAAAAAAGAAAGCTACCACAATGGCTGAAGCAATTCCCCCCAGACTCCCTTCAATTGTTTTATTTGGAGACACTGAAGGTAGTAGTTTGCGTTGTCCAAATTGACGACCAATCATATAAGCACCGATATCAGTCGCCCAGACAATAAATAAAGCTAACAACACCTTATCTATTCCAGCCATACGAGCACTGACTAGATTTTGAAAGCCGATACCCACATAAAAACTAGACGCAATTGGAAAGGCAGCATCTTCAAAACTGTAAGAATTACTGTTCAAAACAGTACCTGCCAAAATCATAAAAATAACAATACCGTATGCTGATAAACTAGCGTCAACTGGTAAAAAGGACAAGTAACTATCTAAAGGAACTGTTAAAACAAAGGCTCCTATCATAGCTAATGCACCTTCAAAGGAAAATATTTCTAAACGACGCATACGAAGTAATTCAGAAACACCAATCATAGCTAAAAGTCCAACTAAAAATTGGAAAGGCAAACCACCCATTACTAAAAAAGGGATAAATATGGCAAGCGCGACAGCTCCCCAAATAACACGTTCTTTCATTTTCTCTCTTCTTTCTATACACTACCAAATCGACGATGGCGTTGATTATAATCCACAATGGCCTTATGTAGTTCGTCTTTTTTAAAATCTGGCCATAAAACGGGAGTAAAGTAAAATTCACTATAAGCTGATTGCCAAGGTAAAAAGTTACTCAAGCGTAACTCTCCACTAGTTCGGATAATCAAATCAGGGTCTCTATAAAGGTAGGGTAAGCTATTTGTCATTAAATGATTTGCTACTAAATCCTCCGTAATATCGTCAGGATTCAACTTAGCTTCCAAAACATCCTGAGCAATTTCCTTAATGGCATTAGTGATTTCTGAACGTCCGCCATAATTTAGCGCAAAATTCAAGACGAGCCCCGAATTATGTTTTGTCCTCAAACAAGCGCGTTGCATTGCATCGTATGTTGCCTTAGGTAATTTATGAGTATCTCCGATGACCTGTACACGTACATTATTTTTATCTAACTCTGGTACATATTTATCAAAAAATTCAACCGGAAGGTTCATAATAAACTTAACTTCATCATCTGGACGTGACCAATTTTCTGTAGAAAAGGCATAGACAGTTAGTACTTTAACACCTAATTCTGAAGCTGCTATTGTAACTTCTTGAAGAGCATCCATCCCCGCCTTATGTCCCATAACGCGTGGTTTTAAACGTTTTTTTGCCCAACGTCCGTTACCATCCATGATAATACCAATATGTGCTGGTATTTTCTCCAAAGGCATTTCTACTTGTTTTTTTCTTTTAAATATAAACATAATGTTCCTTAATTTAGCAATCGTTTTTCTTATCAGCCCTTTTAAAAGAGCTGGAAATATCCCATACTATAACATTTTACCACATTTCAACTTATTTTTGAGTATTAAAATGCCATTTGTGACAGCAAACTAAAAAGACCAGAACAATCATCTGGTCCTACATATCTTATTCAGTTTCGATGGCTGTTTCTTTATTTTCGTCTTCATTGACTTCAATAATCTTAACATCTTCAACTGGTTCTGTTGGTGTTGCTGCCTTAGAGACAACAGATTTGATAGCTGCCAACTCAAACGTCAAATAGACACCATCAACATCTAAAACCATTCGTTGTGCTTCAGTATTAACTTCATCAACTACTCCAAAAAGACCACCAATTGTGACAATTTCATCACCTTTTTGAACAGCATTCAATTGTTTTTGACGTTCTTGTGCTTGTTTCTTTTGCTGACGTTGCATGAAGAACATCATACCAACCATAACAACAAGCATAATAATAGGTAAGCTCATTTGATTCTCCTTTCCGTGTTCTACGTAATCATTACTATAGCAGATTTATGCTATATCTGCAAGGAGATACTGTCTCTTAGCCAATAAATTCACGGATTTCTTCTTTTGTCATTTTTGAATCGCACTTCACCTTGATAGTTCCGTTTTTAACAACCATCAAACCTGGCACTGTAGGAATGTCATATTTATTTCGAAATTCTTTATTTGCAGTCCAATGATCAAAATCTTCACTATCTAAATGGAATAATTCAAATTCATCTTCATCAGCTACTTCTACAATTTTAGGAACAAAGAGGTGACAAAATGGACAAGAAATACGACCAATGAACAGTACAAAATCTTGATTTGAATCAATTTTATCTTCAATTTCGGCAGCCGTTATCAAAGTCATGGTTGCCAAAAGTTCTTCAAAAGAATACATAGTTAACCAACTTTCTAAATCTTATATTTAAAGAATAACCTATGATGGCAAAACTTGCAAGGCAAGAGTAACAACGATTCTATCAAAATCATTAACTCACTTCTCGCTTCAAACTATCCTCAAAAATGCTCACTCATATTTAAATGACTCATCAAAAAAACTGAGCATAGCTCAGTTTTTATTTTACACCTTATTTTTGTACAGCATTACTAACGCTTTTAGCAACTACATCGGCCACATCATTTTGAAAAGCATTTGGAATGATGTGAGTTGTGCTTAATTCTTCCTCCGGTATTAAACTAGCTATGCCTCTCGCTGCCGCAATTTGCATTTCAACAGTTATCGTTTTTGCTCTAGCATCTAATGCTCCTCTGAAAATACCCGGAAATGCTAAAACATTATTAATCTGATTTGGAAAATCACTACGACCAGTTCCAACTATGTAAGCTCCGGCTTTTAAGGCTTGATCTGGATAAATTTCTGGAATAGGATTCGCCATTGCAAATACAATAGGTTTATCAGCCATCTTGGAAATCCATTCTGCATGTAATGCTTCCGGAGCAGAAACACCTATAAAAACATCGGCATTCTCCAAAGCATCTTCTAAGGATCCAGATTGGAATTCTCTATTAGTCAATTTTGCAATCGCTTTGTGATGAGGGGCTAATGACTCCCGATCTTTATCGTTAATAATGCCAAATCGATCAACTACCGTTACATGTTTTGCTCCTGCTGATAGAAGCTTCCTTGTTATAGATAAGCCCGCTGAACCTCCACCATTAACAACTACTCTGATGTCTTCAATGTCTTTTTTAACTAGCTTCAAACTGTTAAACAAAGCCGCTAATACTACGATTGCTGTACCATGCTGGTCATCATGGAAAACTGGTATATCACATTCTTCAATTAGGCGTTGTTCAATTTCGAAACAACGTGGTGCTGAAATATCCTCTAAATTAATCCCTCCAAAAGTCGGCGAAATCGCTTTTACTATAGAAATAATTTCCTCTGTATCATTTGTTTTCAACACAATTGGCACAGCATCTACATTTGCAAAACGTTTAAAGAGTGCTGCTTTACCTTCCATGACTGGCATTGCTGCCTCAGGACCAATATCTCCTAATCCAAGAACAGCTGAACCATCACTCACTACGGCTACTGTATTTTTTTTAGTCGTCAACTCATATACAAGCTCCACATCCTCTGCAATAGCCGATGATACTGACGCCACCCCTGGGGTATAGGCAATACTAAGATCCCTCTTATCTTCCACCTTAACTTTTGAAATTACTTCTAATTTTCCACCATTTTCTCTAGCTTGGTTGATAGCTAATTGACCTAAATTTTCACTCATTTTGATAACTCCTTTTGATAAATATTAGAATAACATGCGTAAAATGGCTGTCATTGTGATAACAGTAATAGCTCCTCCTAAACGCGTAGCAACTTGAGCAAATGGCATCAAGTTCATTCGGTCTGCTGTACTTAAAATGGCAACATCTCCTGTTCCTCCCATACCACTTTGACAAGCTGAAATAATACCTGCTTCAACAGGATTCATATTAAGGAATCGCGATACAAAGAATCCAACAGAAATAACTGTAAATACAACACTAATAACAACTATGAAATATTGTATGCTAAGCGTTGCCACAACATCTTTTAACGGGATATAAAGCAATCCTAGCCCTGCCATTAGAGGAAATGTAAAATTACCAGAAATAAATTTATAAAGTTGCTTAGCTCCATTTTGTGTTTCTCTAGGAATAACATTAATATATTTCAAAATAGCTGCTGCAACAATCATTAATACGGGACCAGGAAATCCAGTTAATTGCTGCAACAAATGTCCAAAAATAAAGAGACTACATGCTGTTAAAACACCTCCACCCATTTTCTTAACGTCAATTGGGCCAGAATGATCAGCAATAATATCTGACATGTCCTCTCCTTTATTTAACCTTACTAATTGCCCTTGACCAGACAAGTGTGGTTTCTTTTCTCCCAAACGATTCAATAGTGCAGTACATAAAATGGCAAAGAAATTACCAATAATAGTGGCTGGGATGAGTTGAGCAACTAGTTGTTCACTAGCTACACCGGTAATTGAACTATAGCCTAACGATAATGGTAAAATACCTTCACCAATACCACCAGCTAAAACGGGTGTTACGATATAAAACAAAGTGTGTCGCCACTCTAAGCCTAAAATAACACCGACAAATGTCCCTACCATCATCGCACAAACCATTCCTAATAACATGGGGAAAATCATTCTTAGCAATCCCTGAATCAACATTTTCCGATTCATCCCTAAAATACTACCTGACACTAAACAAGCAATATAAAAATAAAGAAAGTTAGCTTGCTTCATCAACATATTTGTTGACTCTAAAACATTTTTATTAATGAGGTTGAAAAACACCAAAATAGATGGTACTAATAAAGATAAAATAGCTGGGCCACCGAAGTTTTTAAAACCAGGAATGCTAGCTCCGATAGTACCTAAGAACCACCCCATTGTTAAGATGACTGCAAATCCTCCTAGCATATTGACTGGCAATTTTTGTAAAAAGCCTGCTAGAAGAATCAATAATGCTAAACAAACATATACTGGTAGGGGAACTGACCCTACCTTAATATGAAATACTTTAGTCTTTAAGTCTTGCTTTTGACCTCTAGAATCCTCATTATTCACTACCTTCACGTCTGCCATGAAAGCACCTCCTTTTACTTCTTATGTACAGTTTACTTTGGGACTTAGTGATAAGGAAGTTTATTTAAGTAATTGAATTATTTCAACTTATTTAATTAATTTAAGCTGGATTCTAGTTTTTAGGCTATGTTATACTAAATTCGGAGGGTGATGATGAAAAAAAAACTATCTCTTTGGGCATTTCTATCATTGATTTTAGTCACTATGACCATTTGTATATTTTCTATTTTTTATTATGTCACTATACATCAGTCCTATCGTATGGTAAGGGTACAGGAAGAAAAAATCTTAAAAAATACTGGTTATGCTTTATCGAGAAATCCACAAGTTATACAAACACTCAAAGATAATCACTATGATCAAAGTCTCCAAAAACAAATGCTATTCCTTAGCAAAAAATCAAATTTAGACTATATTGTCCTTATAAATTTAAAAGGGATCCGTTTTACCCACCCTGACTCCACTAAGATTGGTAAACCATTTCAAGGGGGTGATGAACAAGCTGTTTTTAAGGGAAAAGCTATTATGTCTACTGCAGAAGGTTCTTTAGGAAAATCTTTACGATACTTAATTCCAGTATATGATCACCAAAAACAGGTTGGGGCAATTGCAGTTGGCTTAAAATTAACGACACTTGGAGACTTATCTCAAAGCAGCATAAAAGAGTTTAGTAAGCCTCTCTTGATTAGTATTTTGATTAGCTTAGTCGTCACAAGTATAATTTCTTATGGCTTAAAAAAACAACTTCACAACCTCCATCCAAGTGATATTTTTCAACATTTAGAAGAGCGCAATGCAACACTGGACCAAATTCAAGCCGCTGTATTTGTTATTGACCAGAGGCATATCATCAAAAGAAATAATCCTGCAGCTAGTTTATTATTCAAAAAAGAGGGGCAACGAGACCTATTTTCAGGTAAATTATTAGAATCTTTAATTCCTCAACTCAAGCAGGATCATTTTTCAAAAAAAACTGAACAAGTATTACATTTTCAAGGACAAGACTATTTACTATCTATCTCGCCAATTACGGTTAAAACACAAAATAGAGGCTATGTTGTCTTCTTAAGGAATGTTACTGAAACACTTTTCACTTTGGATCAATTAGCACACACTACAGCTTATGCTTCTGCTCTACAGGCCCAAACACATCAATTTATGAATCAACTTCATGTTATTTATGGACTTGCAGACATTGAATACTACGACGAGTTGAAAATTTATTTAAAAGAATTATTGGAGCCACAAAATGAATTTTTAGCACGCTTATCAATGTTAGTTAGAGAGCCTCGACTGGCTAGTTTCATTATTGGCGAAAGAGAAAAATTCGCAGAAAAACACATCAATCTATCCACAGAAATTTTAGTAGAAATCCCTACCAAGTCAACTGTTGAGGATGTTAATAACTATCTCTTGCTCCACAGATATATTAATACGAAGATACTCACGCTATTAAATTCAACGACTTTAGTTTCTTTACGTTTAAATTATCAAAATAACCTCATTGAAACAGATTATCAATGGGAGAATGAGAAGTGGTTACTCAATGACTACCATCAGTATTTCAACGACGCTTATTTTCAACAGTTACTTGTAGATTCAAGAGCTACTTATAAGATCTCTTTAAAACAAAATAAGGTTATTATAAGAACAAATATTATCTACTCAGAAGGGCCTTAGTATGGACGTATTAATTATCGAAGATGATCCTATGGTGGAATTTATCCACCGCAATTACCTTGAAAAACTCAATTATTTTCAAAACATCTATTCAACTGCTAGTCAAACACAAGCTATTGCTTATCTTAATGACATTAAAATCCAACTTGTTCTTTTAGATATTCATATTAAAGAAGGCAATGGTCTAGAATTATTAAAGTTATTACGCAATCAACACCAAAATACCGAAGTCATTGTTATTTCAGCAGCCAACGAGGCGCACACTGTCAAAGAAGCATTTCATTTAGGTATTGTAGATTACCTGATAAAACCATTTACATTTGAACGCTTTGAGTCTAGTATTGAAAAATTCCTAAATCATTATCATACATTTGAAGCTGATAAAATCTACCAAGACAACATCGATCACTTTCAAAAAATAGATTCTGGATGGCTAGAGGGAGAGGTTAAACTTGATGAGAAAGGACTCTCTGAAATTACCTATCAGCATATTCTTGATGCCATTCAAGAGTTAGAGCAGCCTTTCACTATCCAAGAGTTAGCAAAATGCAGTCAATTTTCTCATGTCTCTGTTAGGAAATATATTGCCTATATGGAAGAAAAAGGCCTTCTGACAAGTCAGCAAATTTATACTAAGGTCGGTCGTCCTTACAAAGTTTATAAGCTTATAAAAAAAACTTAGGCCTGTAGACCTAAGTTTTTTTAATCTTCGTAGCCATTTGGATGACTAGAATGCCATGCCCATGCCGATGAAATAATTTTATCAATATTATCAAATTTAGGCTCCCACCCAAGGATTTGACGAGCTTTCTCTGAGGAAGCAATAAGCGTATCTGGATCTCCTGGACGACGAGCTGCCTTTTGAGCAGGAATTTCTTTCCCAGTAATACGACGAGCTGCCTCTAACATCTGAAGGTTAGAAAAACCTGTCGAAGATCCGAGATTAAACACGTTTGATTCATTCCCTTGGCGAAGGTAATCAACTGCTAATATATGAGCATCTGCCAAATCAAATGGATGCACATAATCTCGAACATTAGTTCCATCTGGAGTATTGTAATCATCTCCAAAAATCATTATTTTGTCACGTACACCTTGAGCAACTTGAAGAATGATTGGTAACAAATGTGTTTCTGGTTTATGATCTTCCCCAATTGAGCCATCCGGTTTATCTCCAGCAACGTTGAAGTAACGTAGAGCGATAAACTTAATACCGTAGGCTTGATCAGCCCATTTCATAATTGTTTCCATCATAAGCTTACTTTCGCCATAAGGATTAATAGGATTTTGAGGAGCTGTTTCTAAAATAGGAACTTGTTCTGGAATACCATATGTTGCAGCTGTTGATGAAAAGACAATATTTTTGATATCACATTCATTCATTACTTCTAAAAGTTTTATCATTCCAGCAGTGTTATTATCAAAATATTTTAAAGGATTTTCCATTGACTCAGCAACTAGTGAAAATGCCGCAAAATGGATAACAGCATCTACATCAGGATTTTCCCTAAAAACTTGACGCATAAACGTTTTATCGGATAAATCTCCTTCATAAAAAATCGCATCTGAATGCACCGCTTGACGATGACCTGTTACCAAGTTATCAACAACAATAACTTTCTCTTTTCCTTGTGTGATTAACTGATCAACCATATGCGAGCCAATGTAGCCGGCACCACCTAAAATCAGAACTGCCATATTCTTCTCCTATTTCAATACTCTTTTAACATCATTTGTTACCTCATTATACTGAGAATAAGCTTTTTTTGCAAATATCTACCGAAATTAGAATAGCTCTATGCAGAAGGCATCCCACGGCTTGAGAGTGTTACTTGATAGTACTTCTTGAACCCCTGTATTTGAAATAATAGTTTCTTTAACAGCTTCTGGAAATTCAAAAGATTGGTTTTGATCGGATAAGTTCGCAACTATTAAATAACGTTCTTTATCTGTTTGACGAACATAAGCAAATACCTTATCTGCTGTTTCCAAAAGTTTAAAATCAGCATCAACTAACCAGTCGTGTTCTTTACGTAAAGCAACTAATTTTTGATAAGTATAAAAAATACTTTCCGTATCATTTAACGCTGCCTCCACATTAATTTCCTGATAATTGGGATTGACTGCTAGCCATGGGGTACCGTTAGTAAAACCAGCTTGATGTTCTTGACTCCACTGCATTGGAGTACGAGCATTATCACGACCGACTTTACGAATACTATCTAAAATTGTTGCTTCAGATACCCCATTATCCATGGCTTCTTTAGCATAGTTAAGGGATTCAATATCATCTACATCTGCTAAACACTCAAATGGATAATTAGTCATACCAATTTCTTCACCTTGATAGATGTAAGGCGTTCCACGCATCAAATGTAGTAGGATTGCTAGAGCCTTGGCAGATTGTTTTCTGTTATCACTATCATTTCCCCAGATCGAGAGCACTCGAGGAAGGTCGTGATTATTCCAGAATAAAGAATTCCAACCTTGGCCAAGCTCCAATTGTGTTTGCCATTTTGTAAAAATATCTTTCAATGCTGGAACATCTAATCCGTCACTGTAATCCCACTTAGGAGCGTCAGGTTTATGTTGAAGACCTACATGTTCAAATTGAAAGACCATAGATAATTCTTCATTATCGGGATTTGAGTATTGTTTTGCAATGTCTGGCGTTGCTCCCCAAGTTTCACCCACCGTCAATAAGTCATGCTTTCCAAAACTAGCTCTGTTCATTTCTTTAAGATAATCATGGAGTTTTGGTCCATTACCAGTAATGCCCTTATCTGGAATTTTCCCAATTAAATCAATGACATCCATACGGAAACCACCAATACCCTTATCAATCCAGAAATTCATCATATCATAAATTTTATGACGTAAAGCTTCATTCTCCCAGTTGAGATCTGGCTGACGTTTGCTAAAAAGATGCAAATAATATTGACCTGATGCTTTATCATATTCCCAAGCTGAGCCACTAAAAATAGAAGTCAAATCGTTAGGTTCATCTCTCCAAATATAAAAATCACGTTCAGGACTATTAGGGTTTTCTCGCGCTTCTACGAACCAAGCATGTTCATCAGAGGTATGATTCACTACTAAATCCATGATGATTTTAATCCCGCGTTGATTTGCCTCTTGTAACAGTTGGTCCATATCGTTCATGTCACCGAAAATATCTGCAATGGCTTGATAATCTGAAATATCATAACCATTGTCATCCATTGGACTTTGATAAACAGGTGATAACCAGATAGCAGTAATCCCTAATTTTTCAAGGTAGTCTAGTTTGCTAGTAATCCCTTTAATGTCCCCCACACCATCACCATCTAAATCCATAAATGAACGTGGGTAAATTTGATAAATCGTAGCTTTATGCCACCAGTGTTTCTTCATTATTCTTCTCCTATCAATAATTCATTCATCTTTTATTTTAACGTTTTTCCTCTTTTAGTGCAAGCGTTTGCGCAAATAACATTATAAAAAGGCTGGAACCCAACCTTTTTATGAATATCGCTTATACCTTAACGAATAGCTTGTTCAGTATCTGCATCAAAGAAATGCCCCTTAGCAACATTAAACGTTAGGTTAACTTTTTCTCCTGGATTATGGAAGTCACGCGCTTCAACACGAGAAGCAAATTCTGTTTGACCTAACTTAACATAAAGCATAGTTTCGCTACCGAGTAATTCAGAAACTAAAACTTCTGCTTCAACATTGGCATTTGGATAAGTATCTTGGACAAGAAGATTGCTTGAAATGTCTTCTGGACGAATACCAAAAATCAATTCTTTTCCTTTATAACCTCGTGATTCTAAAAGTTTTTCTTGACCTTCAGGGATAGCGATTCGAAGACCATCTTCACTAATAATCATACCATTTTCAACTTTAACTTTGAAGAAGTTCATAGATGGACTACCGATGAATCCCGCAACAAATTTATTGGCAGGAAGATTATAGAGTTCTTGTGGTGAACCAACTTGCTCAATTTTACCAATTGTACCATCACCATCAGGGTTCTTAGTAGCTGACATAATGACAATACGGTCTGCCAAAGTCATCGCCTCTGTTTGGTCGTGGGTAACATAAATAGTTGTTGAACCAATACGTTGATGAATTTTTGCAATTTCAGCACGCATTGAAACACGTAATTTAGCATCTAAGTTAGATAAAGGCTCATCCATTAAGAACACTTTGGCATCACGCACAATAGCACGTCCCATAGCAACACGTTGGCGTTGTCCACCTGACAAATCCGCAGGTTTGCGCTCTAAGAATTCAGTAAGACCAATATTAGCTGCTGCTTCACGAACGCGCTTATCAATTTCTTGTTTTGAGAATTTACGCAATTTGAGCCCAAAAGCCATATTATCGTAAACAGTCATATGTGGATAAAGAGCATAGTTTTGGAAAACCATAGCAATATCACGATCTTTAGGTGATTTGTCATTGACAACTTCGCCATCAATCTTGAGCTCACCTTCACTAATATCTTCAAGACCTGCGATCATACGAAGTGTTGTTGATTTCCCACAACCTGATGGTCCAACAAAAACAATAAATTCTTTGTCTTTAATATCCAAGTCAAAGTCTTCAACAGAATAATGCGATGCACTTGGATATTTTTTGTAAATATGATTTAAATTTAATTCTACCATTAGATTGACCTCTTTTATTATTGTGATTTTATTATAGCAAAGAAAGGGTTTTCATATAATGGTAACCTTGCCTAAATTTCTTGTGCAAACTAACTAAATTTTAGGTATCCATCGAAATTAAATAGGCATAGGCTAAATCATCTAATATTTTTAAATTAAGCCCCGAAGATTGGGTAAATTTATCTAATTTATATTGCAATGAATTCCGATGAATGAAAAGTGCCTTAGCCGTTTTAGCAAGATTCCCTTGCTCTTGCCACAAGGCTTTTATTATAGCCGAAGTATCACTCGTATCAAGGATATGTTGTAAACATTTTGCTTTAATAGAAGGCATGGGCGATTGATTTGCCAAAGCCCATAAAGCCATCTTTGGAAATCGACAGTAATGTTGTTCGGCCTTGTGACTAAGAAAAAGCGTAAAAAGTTTATATTCTTCTTCATATAATTCTTTCCAGTCCACTGCTTGTAGATGCGTCCAACTATTTCCAAAATAGCATCTTAAACGCGTGTTAAAGTCATTTTCAATCGTTGGTAAAATATCTGTTAGTAATTCCGTAGCATTAAAGAAATTATCCTGATTTAAAATCATGACACTTTGGGTTTGATTAATTGTCATAATTGTTTCTACGTTTATTACTAAAGGCGACAAGAAATCCTTAAGTTCTTCTGATAAGGTAAATTGATGCTCAATAAAAATAAATTGGACTGCCGAATGAGATTGGGGCAACCTTCCACGACCTTCAACTAGATAGCGGTACCACGGATTCTGAGAATCCACTGAACTCGCATCTTCCAGGCTTGGTGTCATTTGTAATAAGCATAGTTCACGCTTAGTTAGCGAAGATTTTGGAAAGTGGAGGACATGACCATCTTGCTCAACGATGATATAATCCTCACTCTGTTTAACTTCCTGTTTAGTAATAACTTCTGGAAACAGTTCCTTAAAATCCATGACATCCTCCACTACAGTTTTGTTCATTATATCATATTTATAATCTCTTTTTGAGCACAGAAAAAGAGGAGAATGTCTCCTCAGAAAGTTTCTGTTATAAAATAGTGATCCGAATAGAATGCTGTTTCGACTGCTTTGGATTAAGCCGTACGATATTTTGTTTATCTTCTAAAATATCAGACTCTTCAATAGAAGTTGACAAAGAACTCCAGGGTTCCAAAGCCAAAAAAGGACCACCATTATTACTTGTCCAAAGAATAAGATTCTCAAAATCATCAAAGTCAAGTTGGATTCCTTTTGCATGATTTCTAGATTTTAAGTAAACCGTCTTAGATCGTAGTTGGTCTAAAGTAATAGCATCTTTTTCAAATAAAGCATGATTAAGAGATAATTGTTTTTGATTTTCTAAAAAAGGATGTCTAGCTTGTAAATCTAACAAGCCTGTATCCGGAAACGACTCAGGAATTGTGCAAGTTTCAAACTGTTCAAACTCTAGATAGTAATCACTAAATACTTCCTTTTCAAACAAAGGGCAATTAAAGCCTGGGTGAGCTCCGATAGCATATGGCATATTTTTTTCTGATTCTAAGTTTTTGACAATATATGTAATGTCAATGCTTTTATTTCTTAAGGTGTAAGTTATTTCTAAACTAAAACGATAAGGATAATTTATCAACGTTTCTTCACTACTTTTAATTGTAAAACGAACAGAAGAATCCGATATGTAATCATAGTCGAATGTTTTGTGACGTACAAAGCCATGCCTTGGTATGATACCCGTAAAATGTGGAGCTTGAGCTGGTCTGTAAATGACGCAATCATTTCGAACACTTCCGCATATAGGAAATAAAATAGGAGCTTGCCCACCCCAATAAGTGGGGTCCCCTTGCCAAAGGTACTCAACGCCTTGACTATCTGTAATAGAAGTCATTGTTGCACCTAACGCTTTTAATGTCACTTGCAACTCATGATTTTGTATCGTAATAGCCATTATTTTTCCTTTCATAAAGAGCAATAATTGCTTTACCAGCTTTTCTCTAGCAATTATCTTTCCTTCCAAGAAGTTGCTGTTTTTTGCAAAATTTTATTTAGTTCATCAATATTTTGAAAACCTATTGTACGTAACCATTGACGTGCACCAGCTTCTCCTTTTTCAACATACTCTTTAACACTTCCAGCCCAAGTTGCTCTACCACAAAGGACACCGTTAAATTTAGCACCAGCTTCTTTAGCAAACACAAGAGTCTCTTGAAAAAGCTGAGCAGGAACGCCTGCACTCAAAAAAATGTAGGGGAGTAGTGTCGCCTGATCTTGTTCTCTAAAATAAGCCGCAGCTGTCGCTTTATTATAAGCAGTCTCTCCTTGCGCAAAACCTTCTACATAGTCCATATTGACAGGCACTTCCACCTTCAAGACATCAATATTAAATCGAGGATTTGAAAAAACTTTCATAGCTTCAATAACCTTATGTGGCTTAATTTTGGCATACTCAATACCTGAGCTATCCGTAATCTTTTCATCATATGACAAAATTTCAAGGAAAAAAGGAATGTCTTCTGCAACACATTCAGAACCAATCCGTTCAATATAAGCTTCTTTTTCTTCGTTTACTTCATCCGAACTATCAACATCATAATAAAGTAAGAACTTAACTGCGTCTGCTCCCTCTTCTTTAATGCGTTTCGCAGACCAAATGTCTAAACAGTCTGGGAGTCGCTTGGTACTACTGGTATCATAACCTGTTTTTTCGTACGCAAGTAAAAGACCGGCATTGTCATCTAAAACTTTCGTAGCTGGCAACCCATATTCTGGATCTAACAACATTGATGAAGCGTAAGGGGTTAATTCTTCAGCTACCAAAACTTTAAGTGCTTCTATTTGAGAAACAGTGGGCTCCTCAGATTGATATTTTGCCATTAATCGCTTCAATGCTCCACGTTGGTCAAAAGCCAAGGCCGAAATAATACCATTTTTATCACTCAATTGTTCCATATGTTTTTGTTTTTGTTCCGTTAATCCCATCCTATACCTCTTTCACTTGGATTTGACTGATTAATTCTTGATAGTAGGTCAGATTGATATGCCCTGTTAATGTTTCTTGTGCATTAAGCATACCCAAGACATTAGCTCTCTTAAGTAAATTTATATCATCTAGTTGATGTTCTAAAGCAGACGCGATTCCTGCAACCGTTGCATCCCCTGAACCAACTGGATTGATAACTTCTATTTTTGGAATCGTCACTTGATAGTAGTGATTCCCATGTTTAGCAAAAGCTCCCCTAGCACCTAAGGAAACAATAATCCAATCAATTCCTCTAAAAATATCTTGCTGTAAGGTAGATTTTAATTCGTCTAAACTATAGCTAATTGGTTTTCCAATTAATTGTGTTAATTCTTCAAGGTTAGGTTTAATGACGGTCGGCTTAGCACTAGATTTTAAAACCGAACGTAATGCTTCTCCTGAACAGTCTAAAACAACTTTCTTATTAAAGTGATTCGCTAGGGAGATTAACCTAGTATAATAATCTGAGGGGAGTCCCTTTGGTAAACTTCCTGATACTGTTATGATAGTTGCAGCATCAAAGATAAGTTTTAGATGATTCAAAAAGGCGTCTGCTTCATCTTTAGTAATATGTGGACCTTTTTCTAGAATTTCAGTCTGCTGACCCTCATGTAAAACTGCAATACATTGACGTGTTTCTCCACCAATACTTAAAAATTGGTGTCTGATTTCCAATGCATCTAAGCCACTTCGGATGAAATCTCCAAAATGCCCCCCTAATAGGCCAGTTGCCACTACATTATCGCCAAGTTGAGAAAGAACACGAGTCACATTTAATCCCTTACCACCAGGTGTTTTGGAGACGTCGGTAACTCGGTTTACAGTATCCATGTTAAAGTTTTCTAAGCAGTACGAAATATCAATAGAAGGGTTCAAAGTTACTGTTAAAATCATAGATATCTCCTTAGTCGTGATATTCACCACGATTCCATTTATCTAAGAACTCTGTGAAAAAGTCATTCTCTTCTTGATGGACATTATGAGTCTCAACCTCGGCTATCTTTTCAATTAATACTTTGTTTTCTTTTGTTGGTTTATATTTAGCTCTTATAAATGCCTCGATGATATCTGTCATTAACAGCCCACCAGTAATTTTCCCACCAAATCCGATAACGTTAGCATTTAATTCTTCTTTAGCATAGATAGCTGATGTCAAATCACGTACCAGAGCTGAGCGAATTCCTGGAACTTTATTAACAGCATTATTAATACCAACTCCAGTTCCACAAATACATACACCTAAGTCGGCTTTTCCACTAGCGACAGCTTCTCCTACTTTCTTACCATAAATAGGATAGTGAGTACGGATGTTATCATAAGTTCCACAATCAATAACCTCATACCCTTTTGTTTTTAAATAATCCACAACTGCAATTTTGTCATAAGTTACAATATGATCACAACCGACCGCAATTTTCATCTGCTTTACCTCTCTTACGCTTAGCACATTTTATTCAACATATCGACCCGAATTTGATGACGACCTGCATCGTAAGTCCCATCAACAAAACCCTCTACTATATGTTTAGCAACTCCTGGACCAACAATCTCTGAACCTAAAGTAATCATCCTAGCGTTATTATGAGCTCTAGTCATATAAGCTGAGCGTTCATCTGAAACTTCTGCTGCAATCATCCCCTTAACCTTAGTGGCTACCATAAAAGGACCAACACCGTAAGCATCAACCATTATTCCTAAGTTATCTTCTTTTTGATTCACTTTAGCAACGATTGCTAAGGTATTATCAACGAAATCTTTGCTAGTATCCGTTAAATCAATAATTTCCTTACCTAAACTTGTAAGGTGTTGTCTAATCACTTCCTTAAGTTCAACACCATGCGCATCCGCCCCAATAATAATTGTCATTTCTTTCTCCTTATTTCACTTTTAATACAATTGTATGTAGTTGGAAGATATTGTTTGTTTTTGTTTGTAATATCATCATATATCTTATTTTTGTTTTTGTCAATGTTTTGTTTTGTTTTTGTTTGAAATAAACAAAAAAACTCCGTGATAACTATGTCAACTAGAATTCACTACTAGCTAGCTATCACGAAGTTTGATACTTCTCATTATTTTTATTTGTAGGAACGGTTATTCCGCACGCCATAATCATAAATAAAATTTAAACAAAACATGCCAATTTGCTGCCATTTTCTCCCATAAAGTGCCTTGCTTCTCTGTATTTTGACTAAGAAAACTCCAATTAAAAACTTTGTAATTTAAAGTAAAACTATTTTGATGTTTTTCTCTATGTTCATAAAGGACACCAAATTTATCATTATTAAGTTGTTGAACAGAGTTGTAAGCAAACGAACCATCTTGAATGTGATGGTGATATAACCACTTAAAACTACCATTTCGATTAACTTGCGCTAGACGTGCATATCCATCTTGGCGCTTCTTACCTGGCCCATTGGCATTCACTAATAAAATATACTCTTTTTTGTCATGCTCAAAGCGAATAGCTGATAGTTGGACGTAAGCATCATGAACTTCCTTATATCGTTTAACATGGTTTTGCCAACTCTCCCCGCCGTCTTTACTTGTGGCTACTTCTAGGTTACCAGTTAGATTCCTCATAAATAACTTAATGTCCCCATTTTTCAATTGAACGGGTACGGATTCTGTATTTTGTTCTTTTTTATTATCCATTGTTAAGGAGTGAATTTTTTCACCATTAGAGAGTACACGGTTATCATTGACTGCTTTTCCAGTATGCCACGTTTTTCCATGGTCGTCTGAATAAATTAGGCGTGAAGATTGTGAACCTCTTAGATGAGATTTCCAATTCGTAGAATAGGTAGGAATAATAATACGACCAGCGTGTGGCCCCCATTTTAAAACTATACCTTTTCCAGGTCCTATTCCCAAAAATTTCATGCCTCTCCGACGAAGACTTGCTGTTATATCTCTAGGTGATGACCATGTCCTACCATCATCATCGCTATATGACATCCACACATAGCTTGATTTTGCTAAACGAAATGGTGACGTTTTATGTTTTGTAAAATATATATTTCCAAGTAGCTGTTTTCCCTTATAAATATCCCCTAGATTTGAATGGTCACTTTTAGTAGTTTCTGTTATAACATGATAATCAGTCTTTTTCCCTTTAAAATTATATACAATACCTTTGTCACGGATAGTAAAAACCTTCGATTTCTTTCCATTATTATATAAATTAAGATAAGACTGTCCTCCGATTTGGGTATATTCTTTTTCAGGTGTGTTAGCAATACTAATAACGCCTCTTCCTTCTGGAAACATATCATATATTGAAAAAATACGTTTCGTCTTAGAGCTAGTATCTTGAACTAATGCCATATCCATATTAATAGGTGAGCCACTATAGTCACCACTAGTAACTAGCGGAACTCTAGGGTTATTACGGAGATTGACAATAGTTTCTCTTTTTCCCCAAGTGACACCATCATCCTCACTACGGCGAATAACCATTCCTATGTTTCCCCAATCACAAGCTTGCTCAATTCTTTCATCAGCTCCCGCAAGTAAAGTTCCTTTTTCGGTTTTCAATAATGAGGGGATACGGTAACCAAACACATTATCTTTATTTTTTCTCCCAAAATCTCCTCCCCTATATACTTCTGTTTTAGTAGAAAGTATAGCACCTTTAGGTAATTTGAGCTGATGGTTTAGATGACAATAATATTGAAAATAAGATTTTATATTTTCAAAATTCAAATTATCAACACAGCAAACAAGGCAGTGTGCCTTAGCTTTTAATTTTTGCCATAAATTACCACTATATTTTATTTCCTTCTCTACTTTCTCTTTGCCAATAGCAAGCATCCCCTCTATAACAGACGATAACTTTCCATCCTTTTGAGGGAATGTTTTAGTAAGATGGTGTTCCTGCATCGCATTCTTTTTAAAGCCCAACGATATCTGACTAGCAATGTCCGTATTACCTATGACATTACTTGTCGATAAATCTCCCTTAGGAATGATATCCAAAGACCTCAACTTATCCCTTTCAAAACCTCTATCCTCTCCCGCTGTCTTTCTAAATTCATTGCTATTAAGTAATGCAACCGAAGAACCCTTTGATTCTATCAGGAATCTCTGTTGTTCTGCGATGGAATGACTGCTTTCGGGTATAATATAGGTAGTTCTATTATCAAGTTGAGTTACATTTAGTTCTGCTAAATTTGCCTGTTTACGATTTTCTTCTGTCGCTATTTCCGATTTTAGAGGAGGTGACAATTTTTCTTGACTGTCAGAATCACCTAAGACTATTACCATATCTTTATCTTTTTGATCATCTACTATTAAACCGTCCGATGTATCAGAATCTAATTCTAACTGCCTCTCCTCTATTGAATTAGTAAGCTTATCTAAAGTAGAGTCAAATATGGGAGCAGTAGTTTTTTCATCATCTATTGATATAAAAGAGTTTATATCAGATTTTATTTCCTCACTATAAATTGTACTAGGATGCAAAAGTCCACATAATAAGATAAAACCTAGCATCATATATGTACTAGTTATCACTCCTAGACGGCGTATCGTTATAGAAGGTTTCCCAAAGGTTAATGTCATAGAAACTCCAAGTCTTAAAATATTGGTTGCATACATCAACTCTAGAAAAATGGGAGTTCAGTAATGTTTCCAAAAAGGATTGTATACCAACTTATCGCTATTTTCAATATATTTTTATAATTTTACTAGTTTTTTATTATTAAAATGAGCGAAAATTAATTATATATATTATTTTTAAAATATTTAATATATCAAAAACCTAGGAAATATCACATTCTCCTAGGTTTTTTTATTCTATTTATTTTTGATTAGCTGCATATTCTGCATTACGGCGTTTCATTTGTTTAGCATACCACATAAACAAACCAAGATAAGCTGTCGCAAAAATAATTAATGTTATAATCGCTGATAATTGACCTGTTGTCGCTTTACCAATAACGTAACCAAAGATTTTCTCCATAGGGCCTTCTAGTGTAGAGTGAGTGATAAGTGAACCTGCCCGCGCCCCAGCTGGGAATGCGCCTACCTTTTTAGCTAATTCAGTTGCAAATGGAGCAATCATTGTTCCTGATAAAAGGAATAGCGGTAATAGCAATGTTCCAAAGGTAATCATACGAATTAAACGGCCACGTGTAACAACCAGTAAAGCAGGGGTTACGCCCATTGCGATAATACCAGCAAGCGGTAAAATACCATTACCAACTTTAGAGAGTAAAATAGCTTCGACTAGCATAATCGGTGCAAGAATGTTAGCACATGCCCAAATCTCTGCACGTCCGGCAATAAATGGCCAGTCCAAACCAATATTGAAACGACGACCATGCATTTTACCATTAGCAAAATTAGTAATTCCTTGAGAAAGTGGTTCTACTGCAGCAATGAACCAAGAACCAATCAAAGAGAACAACTCTAAACAAGCACCTGCTGTAAAACCGAGAGAGAACCAGCCACCTAATGCTGCAAATGAGAACACGGGGTTGCCCATAATCCCTATGACAAGTCCTAAAATCATACCAATAAAGAACTTAGAGCCCCAGAATCCAATGGCTTTATTTAATTTAGCCGCGTCAAAGTCATATTTATCTAGCCCTGGAAAAACTTTATCAAAAAGCTTATCCAAAACCATAATAATGGGGTTCATCATATAATTCATATGCGTTGAAGTCATGGGAGAAGTTGGACCTGTCCCCAATAAATCATCAAAGGTAGGTTTCATCAAATCAGAATTGATAATTTTTAGAACACCAACGAAAATAATAGCTACAGTTGCAATAATGACAGATAAAAGTGTTGGTAGATTATTTTTTTTAGCATACCACATAATTAAAAGACCTGTGATAGATAAATGCCAAATATCAAAAATATCAACATCTAAGGTATCCGTTTTTTTCATAACAATCATAACAATATTGACAATAAGCATGATTAATAAGAAGTAAAGCGTATATGGTGATCCCCATGTAATAGTTGCTAATGGAGCCCAACCAACGTCAATAATGCTTAGATTGATTCCTGTATTTTTAACAAAAGCTTGAAGTGATTCGGAAAAAGCACCAGTTAAAATACCAATAATAGCACCAATACCCGTAAGAGCAATAGCTAACTTAATACCACCTTCAAGTGCTTTAGAAAACTTCACTCCAAATATCATGGCTAAACCTGTCATGACAATTAGCATCACAACTCCCGAACCCATATGAATAATTGGATCAAAGAATTTATTGACAATATTTAAAAATACCTGCATGTTCCTTCTCCTTTAAGACTAATTCCAATTTTAAATATGTTATGATAGGTTGTGTTCTTTGATAACTTGTTCTAAAGCAGTAAATACTGGTTCGCTCATAACTGGTATGCGATAAAGAATAGGTCCTGCTTCTACAACTGGAATTGGTACATTAAAACCTAAATCAGTTTTAGCAATAGGAGTAAAGATATCATATTTGTTGACCATTTCCTCAGTGATATCCTTAACCATAACAGCATCACAATGTACATTGTAACCTCTATCTCCTAATTGTGTCTCGATAGCATCTTTAATTTGATGACTTGAGTTTACGCCTGCACCACAAGCTGCTAATATTTTGATCATGTTAAAACACTCCTTTTTCTATTAAATAATGGTTAATTTTTTCCTTATTGTCGCCAAACTCATGTAGCCGATCTAGGTTTCCTTTTGTAATAAAGAAGGTAATCAAATTAGATAAAATATCACTTTGGTTACTATTCCTACTATTAATGATGAAGAAAAAATCCTGAACCCTACACTCCTCTTCTGGATTAATCATATGTTTGAAAGTAATTGGCTGACTATTTTTGACATAAAAGATTCTATCTACTAGACAATACTGCGTTTCAGTGTGTGGAATAGCAACATATTGAATAGGAGTCCCATCTTTTAAATCAATTTTTAACCCCGTTGGAAACTCTCTCTCCCTTTCTTTTACTGCCTGTCGGTAGTTAGGACTAACATAGTGTTGTTTTATCAATGCTTTTGATACTAAGTCAAATAATTCTTCCTGAGAATGGGCATCAATAAATAAAATATCTTGAGTCACAGCAAACACCTTTCTTTTTAGTTAAGCGGTTACATTTTGTTGTAAGGCAAACAAGCCTTATCAACTTATCTACATCAATATTATACAAAACAAAATAAAACATTACAAGACATTTTTTATTTATTTTTGTTTATTATTGTTTATTATTTCAAAATTATTATTATTTTAGCTCTATTTATGGTATGATATATATAACGAAGAGGTAGGAGAAATCATTATGTTAAAGCGAGAAAGATTACAAAAAATAATAGAAAAAGTCAATATAAATGGTATTGTCACTGTTAATGAAATCATGGAAGAACTTGATGTATCAGACATGACTGTTAGGCGTGACTTGGATGAATTAGATAAAGCAGGACTGTTAATACGCATCCATGGTGGTGCACAAAAAGTAAACGCATCACCAATTCCACAAAATTATGAAAAATCAAACACTGAAAAATACGATATTCAAACAAATGAAAAATTAGAAATTGCCCAATTTGCAAAACAATTCATCAGTGATGGTGAAACAATCTTTATTGGGCCTGGAACAACCTTAGAGAAATTAGCTACGCAATTACTTGATTTTAAAATTAGGGTAGTAACCAATAGTCTTCCTGTTTTCAATATTCTGAATCAAAGTTCAACACTTGACCTTATCCTTGTAGGGGGAGAGTACAGAGAAATTACTGGTGCTTTTGTCGGTTCTGTTACTATTAACTCTATTAAATCACTTAATTTTTCAAAAGCTTTTGTTAGTAGTAATGGTGTTTTTGAAAAGTCTATCGCTACTTATGACGAGGGGGAAGGTGAAATCCAGCGCATCGCTCTTAATAATTCCTTTGAAAAATTCCTTTTAGTTGATAGCCAAAAATTTGGTAAATATGATTTTTATACTTTTTATCAATTAGACGATATTGATTTTGTATTAACAGATCATAATATTGATAATGTTGTTAAGGAGCAATACAGTAGCTTCACCAAAATTTTAACTAATAACAATTACATGTAATAAAACAAGTGAGCCACTACTAGAAACCTGTTATACAGCTTTTAGTAGTGGCTCTTTATTTAGTGATTATAACTTTAGTCGTTTTATAAAAGTCAAAACAAGAAAACTTCCTCAAACAAAAATACATTAACTCTCTTTTTAAGCGTAAAACAATGGTTATTCAAAAGAAGAATTAAATATATCATTAAAATCTTCGCACGCTAGAAATCATAACTAAAAAACAAACAAGTACGGTGACTTGTTTGTTTTTAGTTGTCAGCTAAGTTTATTCAACTCTTTTATTATTTCACTTCTGCTAGTGTTTTAATATCAACAAGCACTTTAGAGCCATCTTTTTTAGTAACCTGAACTTGACTACCATTAATATAATTAAAGCTTTCAAAACTTACACTATATTTATTTGATAATTGGATGAGTTGCTTTTCAAAAGATTGTCTATCCATACCATATTTCTTAGCATTTTGTGCCATTCCTAGTTCATATTCGTCTAGCTCTGATTCATCTTCTTGTTTTTCTGGTTCTTCTTCGTCTGAACCTTTATTAACATCATAAAAACCATAGTTGTGAGTTACTTTCCCTGAATCTTCAGGTTCTTCATCTGGAGCATAATTTTTGGCTTTATTGTCTTTATTTGAGCCTTTGTTATGATCACTGTCGTGTCCCCAACCTTTTTCTTTTGGTAATTCATTAGGATGTTCCATGTAGTATTTTATTGTTGAGAAGAGTTGTTGTAATGTATAGCCTTCTGGTGCTTTCCATAAACCACCCTTGTCAAACCATGCCATAGGAACATTATGATAATGATCATGATGAGGAACAATCAATTGATCATCTTCAAATCCAACTGCATATGCCATGTGAGCAGCAATTTTATCAAGCGGTACAATTTTTTCTGGTTTTGCTTGTTTGAATACTTCTGCAGCACTTAAGTTTTTGTCACTAGAATTTGATGTTGATTTATTATCAGTTGGTGCAGGACTTGGTTTATCTGTTTTATTAGAGTCCTTTTCCTTATAAATTTCAGCATCTTTACCCCATCCTTCAACTTTAGGACGTTTTTCTGGGTGCATCATGTAATATTTAGCCGTAGCTAAATAGTCTTCTAAAGAATATGTCTTATCTGAATCAGCTAAAAGATCTTTTTCTTCATCAAACCATTTTAATTCCACATAATGGTAATGATCTTTATGAGGAATTACAAATGTACCATTCTTATAGTCTGTCGCTTGTGCAATTCCAAATAATAAATCTTCAGGTTTAACAATTGCTTTTGGTTCAATTGCCTCATAGATTTCTTGAGCTGTTTTACCTGTTTTTGGTTTGTCTTGATTTGCTTCAGATTTTCCTGAAAGAAATTCTTGAGCTGCTTTTAATTCCGACTCTGATAAATCTTTCTTTGGTACCCAATGCTCATGTGTCATATGTGGAATGACATAACCTGTACCTGTATCTTTTTTAATATCTTTGGCATCAAAAATGTAACCATCAGATGTTGTGTATTTACCAGCTTTTTTTGCCTCTTCAATTTCTTGAGCACTGTAGACAATCTGGCTATTTGGTTTGCCTTTACGTTGGTCTTTCGGTGTTACTGCATGGTGTTCTTCCTCTGTTTGAGGTTCCTTATTAGGTTCATGAGAAATATGCTTTGGTTTCTCTGTAGAATCTTTTTTCCCTAATGCATCAATATGATGTCCTCTATGCTCTGCCACCATCCTTGTTGCTTCTAACTCTAATGGAGACATATCCTTATAGTGAATAAAGTGGAAATGATTACCGTGCGGAATAGAAACACCGATTGCTGTGAAAGCATTAACTTGTGCTGGGTCATAAACCAAACCATCACTTTCTACGTGACGAGCAGATAACGGTTGAGCATATAAACGTTTCAACATTTTGTCTAAAGCAGAATCTTTGTTGATTGGTTTGGTTGTAGGTGCATGGTGTTTTGGTGCCGTAGCATGATTACCAACTGGTTTTGACCAGTGATTTGCGTGAGTGACTCTTGGAATAGAAATAGGGGCATTAGCATGTCTTCCTGTTGATACATTACCGCTTGGTGCACTTGCATGAATGTATGAACTTGAATTTGATGGTTTTGAGCTATTACCTGATCGGCCAGTCTTGCGGTTCCAATATGCTTGTGCGGCTGATAACTCTGATGGAGATAAATCAGCTTTCGGGATATAATGGAAATGATCGCCATGTGGTACTAAAAAGGCATCTCCCATGTCATCAATGACATCTGTTGGACTAAAAACATAACCATCATCTGTAGTATAGCGACCACTATCTTTCGCTTCACGTACGCTGGTTGATAAAGCTTGAGTTTTTGCACTACTATGCTTTCCTGATTCTCCCTTAGAACCCCCCTTAGAACATTCTTCGCGTTGCTTTTGGATTTGTTCCTTTGTACGAACATTTGTTCGTTTGCTACCTTCTTTAAGATAGAGGTAATACTTACCGTTAACTTTGATAATATAACCATCTTTGACTTCATTAATGACATCAGCTTTATTAAAGACATAGCTAGGGTCTTTCATAATCAATTCTTCACTAATGATGGCATCATATGGCACTTTACCATTGTAATAATGGTAATGGTCTCCATGAGAAGTTACATAACCATCATCAGTAATTTTAACAACGATTTGTTCTGCAGATATGCCTTCTTCTTTACTGATTTGGTCGGGCGTTTTATTTGCAGCTGTTGCTTGTGCTTTGCTATCAGATTTATCTGTTTTCACATAAGAAACACTATTGTCTGATTTTTGGGCATTATAACTACCTAATTGGTAAGCACCTACACCAGTACCAAATAGAGCTACTGATAAAGCACTAATAATAACTGTTTTTTTACGATTCATCCTGCGTCCTTTCTTTATATAACTACCTATTGATTTAACGATTTGACAAGTACCTTAAGATTAGTTTCCAAATTTTCTAAGTAATCTTTATTGTTTTTGGGAACTGCTTCTAAAGGACTTAAACTTGCAATTTTAACTCGAGTAGCTGAAGCTACTGCTTGAGCTAATTTAGGTGAGACTCCTTCTTCAACAAAAATAGTCTTAACCTTATATGTTTTCACAAACTCCTGAATTTCGGCTAATTTTTTAGCACTAGGTTCTTGCTCGGTTGAGACACCTGCAATACCTAACTGAGTCAATCCGTATCGCTTAGCTAAGTATGAGAATGCTGTATGTGAAGTCACAAAGTATTTAGACTTTGCAGCTTTAAATTTTGGCTTATACTTCTCTGCAATAGCCATTGCCTTGTCACTAAATTGATCAGCATTTTTTTGATAAATCTTAGCGTTTTTAGGATCCTTTTTAGCTAATTGTGTAGCGATGAGTTGTGCTTCCTCAGATACTTTTACAGGGTCATTCCAAGTGTGAGGGTCATACAAGGTTGACTCATCTACTCCTTTTTCTGCCTCTACATCTTCTAAGCCATGAACTTTATCCAAAGTCATACCTTTTGAAGCTTCAATTACAGATACTTTAGAGTGATGCAAACTAGGTTCCAAACGTCTCGCCCAAGCTTCTAGTGTGTGCGAATGATAAAGAAATAGATCAGCATCATAAATGGCAGCAACATCACTTGATGAGGGTTCAAAACCATGAATACCTGACTGTGATCGAATCATTTTAATATCATTCAAATCACCAGAAACTGCTTTTGTAATGGAATATACTGGATAAAAGCTAGTCACGACTGACAAGCCATTTTTTTGCTGGCTCTGTTTAGTACAAGCACATAAGCAAATTAGGGTAACTATTCCGAGAACAAAAATAAGGCTTTTCCGTATCCTTTTCATTAAACCTCCTTTAAAATAAAAAATACTTAACCAGTTAACATTTTAGAGTATTCTTATTTTAGTGTCAACGAAAAACCATAAATCTAATATTTTTCTATTTTTAATATTGTTAAGTGCACTTAATTTCATACCAACAACCTTTATTCATGCCTTTCCAAGCTACAGTAAATCTTTTCATAAACATGAATGGGTTAAGGAGTATAATTAGAACCACAATAAAAAGAGCCAAGCATTTTGCCCAACTCTTTGGTTTTTTATTTATTTTTAGTATCTAAAACGATAGTTACTGGTCCATCATTAATCAGACTGACTTGCATATCAGCTCCAAATTGACCTGTTTCTACCGAAACATGATTTGCTAATTCTTGATTAAAGATATCATAAAACTGATTCGCTTTAACAGGATCAGCTGCCCCAGTAAAAGCTGGACAATTTCCTTTTTTGGTATCTGCAAAGAGTGTAAATTGTGAGATAGATAAGACGCTTCCTTTAATGTCTTGAATTGAAAGGTTCATTTTCCCATCATCATCAGAAAAAATACGCATGCTAGTAATTTTACGAACTGCATAAGCAATATCTTCTGTTGTATCTTCTGGAGCAATTCCAACTAGAAGTACTAAACCCTTCTCAATAGATCCGACTACATCATCTTCAATAGAAACACTTGCTTGACTAACACGTTGAATAATGATTTTCATTTTGCTCTCCTAACCATTCGTACGTTTAACAGAATAAACATCTGGGATAATTTTGATTTTATCAACCACAGTTGTCAATTGTGCTAAATTTGAAATTCCAAAGCTAACATGAATATTAGCAAATTTCATATCTTTTGTTGGTTGTGCATTTACTGTCGATACTAGCTTTGTTGCATTTGATAAGGTTTGAAGAACATCATTAAGGAGGCCACTACGATTCAAACCATAAATATCGATTTCAGCCATGTACTCTTTTTTAGATCCATCATCATCCCACTCAACATCAATCAAACGTTGTTCGTAGTTCTCCTGACTCTTTAAATTTTGACAATCTGAACGATGGATAGCCACGCCTCTACCTTTAGTTATATAGCCTTCAATGAGATCTCCAGGAACGGGATTACAACATTTTGCAATACGCATTAATAAACCTGAAGCTCCTTGAATGATAACACCATTTTCACTCTTAACTTTGAGAACATCACGCTTATCGGTTTTGATTTCGCCACCGTTAATAAGTTCGTCTGCTTCCGCTTTAGCCTTAGCACGTTCCTCCTCACGGCGTTCTTTTTCCGTCAGTTTATTAAAAATACTAATCGGACTCAAATCACCAAAACCTACGGCTGCATACAAAGCTTCCTCACTTTTAACACTGACACGTGGAAGGATTTCTTCAATATGTTTCTTATCTAAATATTTGTTAGGCACATAACCTTGTTCTTGGAAATAATCAACCAGTAATTCTCTACCTTTATTAATAGAAGTTTCTTTATCTTGGTTTTTGAAGAACTGACGAATTTTATTGCGAGCTTTATTGGTCTTAACAATCTTAATCCAGTCACGACTTGGTCCAAATGAATTAGGGTTTGTGATAATCTCAACAACATCTCCTGTTTTTAACTTAGCAGTCAATGGAACCATACGTCCATTTACTTTAGCGCCAGTAGCTTTTTCTCCAACTTGCGTGTGAATAGCATAAGCAAAATCAATTGGTCCAGATTCCCTTGGCAATTCCTGAACAGCACCATTTGGGGTAAAAACATAGATGCGTTCCGTAAAGATATCTTCCTTAACAGAGTCAACAAAATCCTTGGCGTCTTTTGATTCATCTTGAAGCTCAACTAATTCTTGAATCCATCCCATACCAACCGATTGCTCTGCTTGATTAACCTTACTGGTGATTCCTTTTTTATAGGCCCAATGGGCTGCAACACCAAACTCGGCAACTTGATGCATTTCTTTAGTTCGAATCTGAATTTCAATTGGCCCTTTAGGTCCATAAACCGTCGTGTGAATAGATTGATAACCATTGGCCTTTGGTGCCGCAATATAATCTTTAAACCTTCCTGGCATAGGACGCCATAACTCATGGATATACCCCACCATGGCATAAACATCACTAGCAGTTTCCATAATACAGCGTATCGCAATTAAATCATAAATCTGATCAAAGCGTTTCTTTTTATCACGCATTTTTCTGTAAATAGAATAAATGTGTTTTGGTCTACCATAAATATCACCATATAAACCCTGTTCCTCAGTATAGGATCTGATTTTATCGACAATTATATCAACCAACTCTTCGCGTTCACGACGTTTTTCACTCATCATATGAGAAATCTTATAAAATTCCGTCTCATTCAAGTAACGAAAAGATAAATCTTCTAATTCCCACTTGATACGACTAATCCCCAAACGATGCGCTAAAGGAGCGTATATTTCCATAGTCTCACGTGAAATACGCTCTTGTTTATCTTTTCTGAGGTGTTTAAGGGTTCTCATATTATGTAAGCGGTCAGCGAGCTTAACCAAAATAACACGGATATCCTTAGACATAGCCATTAACATTTTACGGTGATTTTCTGCTAACTGTTCTTCATGAGATTTGTACTCCACTTTACCCAATTTTGTTACACCGTCAATAATATCGCGAACATCCTTGCCAAAATCAGTTTCAATCTCATCAAGGGTAATTTCCGTATCTTCTACAACATCATGTAAAAAACCACAAGCTACCGTAACGGCATCAAGGTGTAAATCTGCAAGAATACCTGCTACTTGAATTGGATGAATAATGTAGGGCTCTCCCGACTTTCTTGCTTGATAATAATGAGCTGCGGTTGCGTAATTTAAGGCAAATTTTACAAAAGCAACATCCGTCTCACTCATGTACTGGGATGTGATTGCAACAACCTCTTCTCCTGTTAAATTAATTTCTTTGACCATAGTTATCCTCTTTAATCATAGTGATAGATTGTACCTATTTTATCACTTTTTAACCTAAAAATAAAAGAAGTTAGAGGCTCAAAAAGAATTAAATATCAAGTAAATGTGTCTAACCAAGTTATCTTTTATAAATAAACGATTGTTTTTGGTGAAAACACTAAAAATAATTCGTAAATGAGATTGATTAAACGTTTTCAATAAGCTATAATAGTTTTTAGATTAGGATAATATACATGTAATGTTTTAATGGAGGAGATTTATGTCAAAACATTATTTTTCAAAAAGCGTATTCGCTTTAACTGTCTTAACAGCCACAGCAACAAGTGGTTTAGCTGTTCAAGCAGAAGACATTGTTACAACACCAAGTTCAACCGCTACAAAGGTTGAATCAACTACCCCCACTAGCACAATTGCAAAGGAAAAGTCAAACGTTACTTCTACTCCAACTGCAATAACTGATGCTTCAACAGCCACAAGCACAAATACCACTGCCAATGACCAAAATCCACAGCCTGTTGCCACAGAAGCCACAACTAGTGATCTCAAACCTATTGAAGGTGAAAAAGTTGACCTTCGCATCATGTCAACTACAGACCTACACACCAATTTAGTTAACTATGATTATTATCAAGATAAAGAATCTCAAAAAATAGGGTTAGCAAAAACCGCTGTCCTTATCGAAGAAGCAAAAAAAGAAAATCCTAATACCGTCTTAGTTGATAACGGAGATGTCATTCAAGGGACACCTTTAGGAACTTATAAAGCAATCGTTAAACCTGTCGCAGAAAATGAAGAACATCCTATGTACCAAGCCATGAATGCTCTTGGTTATGATGCATCAACACTAGGTAATCATGAGTTTAATTACGGTTTAGATTACCTCAAAAAAATCATTGCTACAGCCAACCTTCCAATCCTCAATGCAAATGTTTTGGATTCCAAAACACATCAACCAGTTTTTAAAACTTATGACATCATTACTAAAACCTTCAAAGATTCAACAGGAAGAGCTGTTGCACTAAATATTGGAATTACAGGAATTGTACCTCCTCAAATCTTAAACTGGGACAAGGCTAACCTAGAGGGAAAGGTTATTGTCAAAGATTCAGTTAAAGCAATCGAAGAAATCGTTCCTACTATGCGTGCTAAAGGAGCAGATGTCATTCTCGTTTTATCACACTCTGGCATTGGAGATGATCGATATGAAGAAGGTGAAGAAAACGTTGGCTATCAAATTGCCAGCATCAAGGGAGTGGATGCCGTTGTTACGGGACACTCACACGCTGAATTTCCATCAGGTAACGGTACTGGCTTCTATGAAAAATACACTGGAGTTGATGGTATCAATGGAAAAATAAATGGAACACCCGTTACAATGGCAGGCAAGTACGGGGATCACCTTGGTATTATTGATTTAGGACTTAGTTATACTAATGGAAAATGGCAAGTCTCCGAAAGCAGTGCTAAAATCCGTAAAATTGATATGAACTCAACAACTGCTGACGAGCGTATCATTGCATTGGCTAAGGAAGCACACGATGGCACTATCAACTATGTTCGCCAACAAGTAGGTACAACAACTGCGCCAATTACAAGTTACTTTGCACTAGTTAAAGATGATCCTTCGGTTCAAATTGTTAATAACGCTCAACGTTGGTACGTTGCAAATGAATTGAAAGGAACACCTGAGGCAAATTTACCACTTCTATCTGCTGCAGCACCATTTAAAGCTGGGACACGTGGCGATGCTACCGCATATACTGATATTCCAGCTGGACCTGTTGCAATTAAAAACGTAGCTGATCTTTATCTTTATGATAATGTTACTGCACTTTTAAAAGTGACCGGAGCAGACTTACGTGAATGGTTAGAAATGTCCGCTGGTCAATTTAACCAAATTGACCCTAACAATAAAGCACCACAAAATATTATCAATACCGAATATCGTACCTATAATTTTGACGTTATTGACGGCTTGACTTATAAATTTGATATTACACAACCTAATAAATACAATAAAGATGGAAAAGTTGTTAATAGTCAAGCTAGTCGAGTACGCGATTTAATGTACAATGGTAAGCCTGTTGCAGACAAACAAGAGTTTATGATTGTGACCAATAACTACCGTGCTAGTGGTACCTTCCCTGGGGCTAAAAATGCCACAATGAACCGTTTGCTGAACTTAGAAAATCGCCAAACTATTATCAACTATATTATTTCAGAGAAAACCATCAATCCTACAGCTGATAATAACTGGGGCTTCACAGAGTCTATTAAAGACCTTGATTTACGATTCCAAACAGCCGATAAAGCTAAAAATCTTGTTACTAATAGCAAGGATATTCAGTATATCGCTAGTTCTACCAAAGATGAAGGATTTGGTGATTATCGATTTGTCTATACTGAACAAGAAAAAGTAGACCTTACTGAGCCATCACATCAAGAAAAGTTAAACCAAATAGAAAAACAAAAAATTCACCACATGGTTGCAACTGCTTATACAAAAGCAAAAGCTTCTCCAAATATTACAGGCACTGTCTATACACAACAGAAAGAAAAAACATTACCTAAAACTGGACAAGAAAAACAATCTTATCTGGCTTTCTTTGGTGTCGCAATACTTGGACTCGTGGGAAGTTTACTTAAAAAGAAACAAATATAGTCATCACTAAAAACTGAGGCCAATCAACCTCAGTTTTTAGTCTCAACAATAGATTTTCTCTCTAAATAGTCAGATATTGAGATACCACTCTAGCTTGTTTATCTGACATGATTTTGCTAAACTGATAACAAGAAATTTAGATTTAAGGAGTACTAAATGCCTAAATTAACCCTAGTCTATATCAGTCTTAGCGGCAATACTCAAAGCTTTGTCAAACGTCTTAGTGAACAACTGTCAACTTGGCATAACTGTCAGGTTTCGACTATTAATATCAAGGAACAAAATCATCAAACCTTTCCTGTTGACCAACCTTTCGTAGCACTATTACCCACTTACCTTGAGGGAGGAAATGGCATTGACAATGGCGATCAAGAAATTCTTACCATTCCACTTGGTGATTTTATAGCTGCACACAATAATGTCAAAAATTGTATCGGAATTGTTGGCTCTGGAAATAGAAATTTTAACAATCAGTACTGTTTAACTGCAAAACAATACTCTGAACGGTTTGGATTTCCTATGTTAGGAGACTTTGAATTGCGAGGAACTTCTAGCGACGTTGAACGTATCGCAAATATTATCGTTGAAACATTATCGAACTTTAAAGCCTAAAGGAAATAGTATGGAAACAACATTAAACTACATTAAAACCCTGACATCAATCCCTTCACCAACAGGGTTTACCCAAACAATCATGACCTATATCATCAAAGAATTGGAAGCGTTTGGCTACTCACCAATTCGCACAAACAAGGGAGGCGTCATGGTTTCTCTAAAAGGAAAAAATGATACTAAACATCGCATGATAACTGCTCACCTTGATACACTTGGTGCTATGGTTAGGGCCATCAAACCAGATGGTCGGTTAAAAATTGACCTTATTGGTGGATATACATACAATGCCATTGAAGGAGAAAACTGTACTATACACCTCTCAAAAAATGGTAAAGAAATTTCTGGAACTGCTCTTATTCATCAAACTAGTGTCCATGTTTACAAAGACGCTGGAACTGCTGAACGTAATCAAACAAATATGGAAATTCGTTTAGATGAGAAAGTAACAACTGCTGACGAAACACGTGCTTTAGGTATCCAGGTCGGCGATTTTATTTCATTTGATCCGCGTACAATCGTAACAGACAGCGGCTTTATTAAATCACGTTACCTAGATGACAAGGTATCCGCTGGTATCCTAATGGAACTTCTTTCTGTTTACAAGAAAGAAGACATTCAACTTCCTTATACTACTCATTTCTACTTTAGTGCCTTTGAAGAGCTAGGACATGGAGCAAATTCAAGCATCCCAAATGAAACTGTAGAATATCTAGCAGTTGATATGGGAGCTATGGGAGACGATCAAGAAACTGACGAATATACTGTCTCTATCTGTGTTAAAGATGCTTCTGGTCCTTATCATTATGAATTACGTCAACATCTTGTTTCTCTAGCTGAAAACAATAATATTCCTTATAAACTTGATATTTATCCTTATTATGATTATGGTAGTGACGCCTCCGCTGCCATGCGTGCTGGTGCGGAAGTTAAACACGCGCTACTTGGTGCAGGTATTGAATCTAGTCATTCTTATGAACGTACCCATATCGATTCTATTCAAGCAACTGAACTCTTAGTGGATGCCTATCTCAAAAGCAATATGGTGGACTAATGGTAGCCACGCTCATTATTATCAGGGGAAATTCAGCTAGCGGAAAGTCTACAATAGCTAAGCAACTTCAAGCCGAATTAGGGGAAGATACCCTTCTCTTATCTCAGGATTACCTTCGTAGAGAGATGTTAGGAACTAAGGATGGTGAAAATACTACTACCATTCCCCTTTTGATCAACTTACTAAATTATGGTTACCATAACTGTTCCTACATCATCCTTGAAGGCATACTTCGTTCTGATTGGTATACGCCTGTTTGGAAACATATTTTAAAACATAACCCCAACAATACTTATGCTTATTACTATGATTTAAGCTTTCAAGAAACTGTTAAAAGACATTCAACTCGACTTAAATCTTTAGAATTTGGAGAAGATTCTCTTGCAAGATGGTGGTTTGAGAAAGACTTCTTAAAAGAGATACCTGAAAAAATATTAACAAAATCTATGAGTTTAGAGGATGTCAAAAAACTTATAATGACCGACGTTTTACCTTAACATTATTGTACGCACTATAAACAATAATGACTTCTTATCATTGGAGTATATTGCCCATGGATACAGTGATTGACCTCTTATTTATTATCGTTCCCATTATAGCCGGATTTCTGGCATGCATTAGTCTTTATCGTTATTGGAAGAAAGATTTCGAAAGCGACGAGGACGATGATTAAACTCCTCGGAATCAATGATTCCGAGGAGTTTTTCTATATTCTCATTTAATCAGCATTTCTGCGAATACGATTATAGGTTTTAAGGATTTGGCCCTTATGCTTAGTGACATAGCGATAATCTTCTTTAAGAGTAGCAATATCCTTTAAAGCTTTCATGCCATTACTCGTTTGGGCATCTTTACGAATAGGTCGGTTACTCGTTGACTGCCCAAAGGCATTTTGAACATCTAAAGAAAGCATAAAATTAATAAATAACTTTGCTTCTTTCATAGAAGGAGCATTCTTTATAATTGCAACCGAAGATGGGACAAAAACTGTCCCTTCTGTCGGATATACAATAGAAACATTGGCACCACTTTTTTGCAAATTGACACTAGGGTCTTCGTAAGTCAACCCCACAATCATTTTTCCTTCTGCAACTGATTGATAAACTTCTGAAGAGCTAGAAGATTTGATAGCATTAATATTATGTTGTAGCTTTTTAACATAGTTCCACGCTTTTGGATTGGTGTAACCACCCTTTGCCAAGAGTATATTGGTGAGTTGTGAGAAAGCACTAGAGGAAGTATTCGGATCTGCAAAGGCAATTTTACCTTTTAAGGAAGGCTGTAATAAATCTTCATAACTCTTGATGGTAAGTCCCTTAGCTAATTCGTTATTTACAATCAAGACACTCCCATTTATAGTATAAGGTGTCGCCGTATCACTTGGATGGATATAGTCTGGAATAACAGTATGAACATTCTTTGATACGTAAGACTCAAACAATGCCTTATGACTTTCAAATTGCGTATAATTTCCTCCAAAGAAAATATCCGCCTTCAAATGCTTACCCTCCTTACTTAATCTATCTATTAGTTGCCCTGTCCCACCTTGAATAAGCTTAACTTTTATACCGTATTTTTCCTCAAAAGCTGGAATCGTTCCTGTTAAAATGGCTTGACTATTTGGACTTAGAATAACTAATTCTTTTGGTGGAAGTAATTTAGAAGGCTGGCTAATACTGTATGTAAAAACACTTATAAAGATAATGGGAACAATCAGTAGTATATAAATAAGCCTTTTCGACTGTTTTTCTTTCATCTTTCACCTACCTAATCCATCTGTTTAAAAATATGTTCTTCCTTAAACGCTTTTACTGTCTGACCCAAGTACTTTTTAAAAACCCTATCAAAATAACGATAATCATAAATACCAACAGCTTCTGCAATTTGGTAAACCATTAGGTCTGGTTCTCTAAACATCAACTGAATGGCTTGATTAATACGATATTGATTTATATAATCACTCAAAGTTATATGAAGGTGCTTTTTAGTGACTGTGTAAAGATAACTTTCACTGTAACCTAAATCGTGAGCTAACTGGCTAATCACAATTTTCCCATGAAAATGGCTATGAATCCATGCTAGCATATCTTTAATAACTTCAGGAACTTGGTCATTAGCTTGTGGTAGAGGTAAATACAATTCTGTATGCTCTTGTAGGTGCTTCTCCTTATGTTCCTCAATTCTAGCCATAATTGTTTTTAAACAATCAATCAAAGCTTGCTTTTCTAGTGGTTTTGTTAAAAATTCAAGAACGCCATAGTGAATAGCTGATTGCGCATTTGGAAAATCGGCATATCCAGATAAAATAATTTTGGCATAAGATTGTCCTTTGGTTGCCTCAAACATATCGAATGCTGTCATAATTGGCATATTAATATCACTTAAAACAATGTCTGGCTGCTCTTCCTGAATTAATTGAGCTCCTTCTTTACCATCTTTTGCTTCACCAACCACTAAAATATTCAATGATTGATAATCAATAGCATAGCGTAACCACTTACGAATAAGGTGCTCATCCTCAACGATAAGTAATCTATACATAACTCACTCCTTTACTATATAGCTAACTCGAAAAGCATCATCTGTCTTCGTAAACTCTAACAATACTGTTGAAAATTGATATTGTAATCGTCTATAAGAATTAATAAGCCCATGATGCGAGTGAGTTGATCTTAACATTGTACGTATGGCTTTTTGCCTAGCCAAACTAATACCTGATCCATTATTTGAAACAGTAAACCAAATTCCATCACTATCTTGCCAAATATCTATGTTTATTGCTACATCATGACGTTCTTTTAAGCCATATTTAATAGCATTCTCAATTAGCGGTAACAAGAAAAGTTTTGGTACACGCATGTGTTCAAGTTCAGGAGATACTGAAATAGTGTAAGTTAATTCTTCAAATCTCACTTGATTAATCAAAAGGTAGGATTCAATGATTGCTAAATCATCCTTAAGCACAGCTGCCTCTGTGCTACCACTAAGGCTATAGCGCAATAATTTTGTTAGTTGTATAACGATTCTTTCTGTTAATTGTGAATCATAGTGACTGGTTATTAAAATTGTCTCAAGGGTATTATAAAGGAAGTGAGGATTAAACTGAGCTTCTAACATCCTCTTTTCAAACAGCAACTTTTGTGTTTCCAAATCGAGAGTTTTCTCATGTAAATCTTTTAACCGTGAAACCATCTGATTGATTTGAACAGATAGATATTGAAATTCATCTTGACTATCAAGCTCAATACTAGATTTTTCTTGGCGGGAAATGGCATCCATATCTAGCACCATTTGATTTATGGCGCCAGAATTTTTTACTGCGATGCGATCGGCTAGAACTCTAGATTTTCGTCGTAAAATCACAAAAATAATAACTGATGATACTAGAGAAAAAAGAACGACCAGAGTCACTGGTATCAGGGGACGATACATGTAAAGTAGGATATTGTCTTGCAGAGCTACTTTCCTAACAACAAAAGCTCGATGATCGTGAAAACTAAAATATCTAGTTAAGAATTGACTATCTACCTTATCTAAACTAGAGGAGATAAAATCACGATTAGTAAAAGTAAAGCTATTATTTAGCTGATCGGCAATAATCAAGTCTGAGTTAATAGCCTTCGTTGGAAGTAAAAAGTCTTTCCCATTCATCAATAAAAAGGCATAACCTGAAACTTTTTTATTAACTATAATTGGCTTAATGAGTGCAAGGTAATGCCCTCCCTCACTATCCACAATAATTTTTAGTAGCCTTTGATTTATTTTAGCCTTATCTAAAACTTCACTAATGTAAATAGACTTACTAAAAAAATTACCTAAATGTGAATTACTAGCAAACAAAAGTTCTTGATTAGGTGAGAATACTAAAAGTTCTGTTTGACTTTGTAAATGATTCCTTAAATGATAATATTGCTTACTCAAATCAGCACTTCCTAAGTGTCCTGAGACAAATGGTTTCAAACTATTTTTACCTAAGTCATCTAATAAGGTATCATGTTTTTGAATCAATTGCTTATAACTATAGGATACTGAATTAACATCTTTATAAAGACCTATCTGTTGAGGCGCTAAAGAAAAAAGGACGAAAAGTGCAATCAATAACAAGGATAAAATTAAAGACTGGCGGGAAAAATGTTTAGAGATATCATCTTGTAGTCGTTTCTTAAAGCGTTCTTCCATTCTATATCCTCTCATTTCCATCTCCTTTTATTATAGCAAATAGCTATCCAATAAAGATAGTCAACTCCTTTCATACAATAACTCTCAAAAGAAAAAAAGATAAGCTAAACAAGTATCGTCTTGTTCCACTTACCTTTAATGCTAGGAGATTATTAGCAAATACCTAAGAGACCAAGTACAATACCTAACACCATAATACCAAACATGATCCAGTTGATATTGACTTTTTTACGTAGAAGCCAGAAGGCTAATATCGTTACCAACAGTGGCACTACGCCAACAAATAATTGGTCAAGGTAACTTTGTATGGAAGCTGCTTCCTTAGCTCCTTTAGCTGCTACCGTTAAGATTGTCTTGAATTTAACATTTGAAGCAGTCATTGAGCCTACCATCATTAAACCAAGCATACTTGAAGTCTTAGTAACAATTTTAATACCACCTGATTCATACAATTTTTTGATAAACCCTGCACCTACAGAGTAACCTCCATAGAGACTATAATAATGAATCAGAAAAGCTGGAATGTTATACAAGAGTAGAAAGACAACAGCTCCCATAGCTGAGCCTGTACTTGCTAAGGAGATACCGATACCTGCCGCAATAACCCTTAGAATTCCCCAAAAGAATGAATCACCAACGCCAGATATAGGTCCCATCAAAGAAGCCTTAACTGCAGTGATAGCACTAGCATCAAAATCAGGATCTTCACTGTTTTTCTTTTCCATAGATGCAACAAGACCCATAATAAAATTATTAATGTGCATGGTGGCATTAAACCATGTTGTATGACGGACCAGTGCCTCTGCTTTATCCTTATCAGTCTTATAAAAACGATTGATGACTGGTAGTAAAGTATAAATAACCCCTACTGCGTGGTATTGTGTTGCCCCAGTACGACTGGCATTCATCGTCCATGAGCGCCAGAAGACTGAGCGAAGCATTTTACGGTCTTCTTTAGTCAAATTATCCTGTGATTTCATGCGAAGAAGTCCTCCTCTTCTGATTCTTTAGAGTCAAAGGTTGTCTGTTTACTGATCGCACCTCTAGTAATTGCGTCTAATTCTATATCACGTTGTGAACTAATGACGCAAATAACTGCTCCTAGGGCAGCAACTGCAACCGCTGGTAATTTTAAATAAGCTGTTAAAACAAAACCAAGCAAGTAAAAAACAGCTAATTTATTTGTCCATAATAATTTCATCAGCATGGCAAAACCAACAGCTGGAAGGAGGCCTCCCGCCGCACTCAAACCATTCATCAGGTTTTGAGGAATATGATGGACAAAACTATTAACAGGCCCACTACCTACTAAAATACCAATGAAAGAAATAGAAGCGATAATGAGATAGTAAATAATCCATGTACCATAGTGAAGCATCACAAGTTTACCTTGATGGTTTGCGGCTGCAGCTTTATCCACCATCGGTGCAAAGATATTCATGAAGACGTTTTTCAAAAACATAACAACAAATGCTGCCAACATTCCAATCGGAACAGCTAGAGTCATTGCTGCTTTTTGATCAATGTTTGAAATAATGGTAAAAGTTGTTGCCATCGCTGTTGCTGTTACTGGCTCTGCTGCAATAACACCCCCAATATTAACGTTTCCCAAAAATAGCGCTTCTAGGGAAGCACCCATTAAGATACCAACCTTAATATCACCTAGTAGCATTCCTGTTACAAGACCAACTACAAGTGGTCTCTCCATCATACTTTGACCTGTTAAGTAATTTCCCCCAAAACAAATCAATACAGCTAAAGCTGCCATCGTCGCTGGCATTATCATATGTCATACCTCACTTTATTTGACTAGCTGACTCAAGTTAACCTTAGTATTTGAAGGCAATACTTGGTTAAAGACGTCTAAATCTGGTAAGCTGGCTAATTCTTTTGCGGCTTCCAACTCTTCTGGATTTAATAAGAGACTTGATGTTAGTTTGACTTTTGTAGCTGGATCAGACTTATCAAAGCGTCCTACATTAGCGACGTTTACTGCTTCTAAATCAGTTATATTTTTAGCAATTGTACAGGCATCTTTAACAGAATTGACAATCACAAAAATACGCTTGTCAGTTGCGCGTGGATCTTTAAATAGTGCTATTGATTCTTCAACTGAACGGATTAATAATTTCATGCCATTAGGCACAGCCATTTTAAGAGTCATCTGTGTGATTTCATTTTTTGCAGCTTCATCATTAGCCACCACTAAAAGTGGTGCATTTAATTCTTTAGTCCATACAACTGCCACTTGCCCGTGAATCAAACGGTCGTCAACACGAATTTGAGTAATCATTTTTTTCCTCCTAATTATTAATCGAAAAAGTCATCTTCTGAACCCGCTTTAAAGCTGAGATCTACCAGCTGCACTTGAGATTCATTGATAACGGTTACAATTTCTTCTTTAGTTAATTCCTCTTCAGGTTTCAAAAATAGTAATGACAACAAGGTCGCTAAATTGCTGTTCGTTATTAAAAAAACATTATTTTTCCCACTATTCATTACAGCAGTCGCCATTTTCTGATTAACGCTGCCACCTAACAAATCTGTAAAAATAAGCCCCTGTTCATCTGGTGCAATCTCATCAATAAATTCTACAATAGACTTAGTATAGTCACTATCATCAATGTAAGCATCTACTGTCTGAATCTCTTGTCCCTTGCCTGTCAGAATATCAATAGAACTCTGCAACCCACTCGCAAGTTTTCCGTGACTGCCGATTAGGAATTTCCGCTTCATCTTTCTCCTCCTATTTATTACATTACCCTAAATTAGTTCTGAAAGTTTTATCAATACTTTGAATAAGATAACCTTTACTATCATTCTAACAAATGAAAGCGGTTTAAAAATGGACTATTCTACTCTATGTGTGGACTATTCTATATAATTAATATTTAAAAACAGAACAATAAAAAGGTCATGTATCCTAATAGTTTACACAACCTTTACATCACTATAACTTTAAACTTTCTCTTATATGCATCACTACTTCGAAAAAGATAATGGAATAATTTTTTGATAGGGTATCTTATTAACAACCTTTATTATGAGTAGAGCACAAGCATGTGTTAATGCCAAGGTCACCACAAAAATCACTTTTCCTTGATGGTGTGCAACTAAGGAAGTTGATTTTAAACAGTAAGACACTATGCCAATAAAAAGAGGGTGAAGGAAGAAATAATAGACACTCAACTGCTTTAAAGGACTTAAACGATAGTCCTTAAACAGTGATGTACGTATACTCCAGTTAAATAAGAATACTGCACATAAAGGAGCTAATAAGAAGAAATTTTTATCCAACCCTTGATTAAAATAAATAAGAACATTCTCTAAAGCTAGAAGTAAAAGGAAGAGAATATACTTAAGACCACGCGATTTGGTAAATAGGTCAGTATTAAAATAATCATAGAGTAAATATCCTGCTAGAAGATAAACTGGAGTGTAAAATAATCCGTTTCGTGTTGTCTGAAAAATTGACATATAAGTGGACATCAGGGGATAAAATTTTGTTGACTGTACAAAGACAGAGTAGGTCTCTACTGCTCCAATACAATAGAGTACAACAACTGTGATAAATGTCCCCTTAGTTCCTACATACTTCAATAATCCTTGAATAATGAACCAACCTAGAATAACAGCAGGGATGTACCAAAGAGTATGTGACATACCTAAATACAAAAATGCCACAATAAAACCCGGCAGCAAATAGATCTTCGCTATATTTAGAGATTCAAAAAAGAAATAACCATAAGGCAAATATATGATAGTCCACATGCTATACTTTTTAATCAGTTTACGAAAGTAGGAGTGATTACACAAACCTTGCTGTATACGACCTCTCAAAAAGAAAGCAGTACAAATCAAAAAATAAGGAACAGCCATCCGACCTAGGAAACTTTTAAAGGTAAAATGAATGACATCCTGACTAAATAACCTTCCACTATGAACTAAAATGACCAGTATGGAAAAAAGGTATTGTAGCAAGCTAATCATTGATGTATTATGCTGCTTATTATCCACGCACTGACTTCTCTTCATCCTTAACATTACTTTCTATAAGTTATCATTACTATGATACCAATCTCTTCAGAAGAATATCTCAATTATCCCAAAAAGTCATTGAAACGCCTTAAATGGTATCTGATAATTATTGTTAATACCTTATCAACCATATTAGGAAATAAAAAAGCTGATTTCGCAAAAGAAAATCAGCTTAGAATAATTTCTTGTTCAGATAACCAGTGGGAACTATAAACTTCTTCGTCGCATTAAACGATAGGTATAGGCTATCAATAACACTGCAATTAACATACGTAGACTAATCAGACAGATTTCATTAGCAGAAAAACTATCAAAGAAAAAGCCATGACTACCATTACGTGATAATTTTAAAAGTAAAGCTGGAGTGTCTGTCGTTGATACTGAGAAAATAGTTAATAACTTGTTTATCACGCCTTTATTAAACATAGCCATTAAAAAGCTAGGAGCAAAAAAGGCAAGCGTTGAAACAGCAAAAGATGTTAATGGCGAATTTGTGATGCTTGATATAAAGAAATTAAGACTGGCTATAAAAAGGAGTCCAACAAATTGTAAGACAATAATATGAACAAAAGCAGTTGATATTGTCATAGGTACAGGAAATCCCATAATATTAGCCAAAGGTGATGTCCAGTATAAATTCAGTTGAACGCTTGTCTCCCAGCCACTAAAACCAAAATAATCTGCAAATACCGTCAGAATGAGGGCATATGCTAGAATAAATGTGGAAATACCGATGGTCATTGTACTAGCTAACTTAGCCCAGGTCAACTGACCACGTCCATACCGAGTCGTCAGTAGTATAGGATTAATCTTCTTAGCCCTATCTCCTGAAAAAAGAGGAGCTGATAAGAATAGAGTAAATAAGACAATTAAAATATAAGTACTATTACTTACTTCGAAAAGCTCATTCCAGGGAGCAAAGTTACCCAAAGTCAACTGTTTCAATGGAAAAAATGAACCTAATTCTTCTTTTTCTTTTAATTTAATCCGATGAAACTGAAGCACCTTTTTACTACTATTGATTTTTATTAATTTATCTGTTGAATTTGGTATCAGCTGTGAAATAACATAATAGTTCCCTACATTAAAAACGCCTTTTTTCTTTAATGTAGGTTGTTCTTTAGCATAATCATTGAAAATACGATTTGCTAAATTATCTGTTAAAGCACCACTGTGAGATTCAGCTATTCTGCGATTAATGGCAACTGCATCTCGACCATGTACTTTATTTGTAGAGTAACCACTAATTTGCCCGACAAAAAAATACTGGTAAAATAGACCCAAAATAGCGATAAGGAGAATAATAAAAGCACCCAATGCTGCCTTACGTTGTAGCAGTTTTTTTAATTCAAAAGGAAAAATTGATATCATTTTACTTACTCCCCTCTAAAATGATAGATGTAGAAATCTTCTAGAGTCGGAACAACCAACTGTGCCGAATCACTCGGACAAATATCACTCACTACACGAAATACCCGACTATCTGAAATGACTTTTTCATTAACAATAGCAATATTGGGTATCTGAGATAAATCTGGTTCAGTCGTTATTTCCCACACTTTTCCCTCAATAGTTTTCAACAACTTTGCGGTGTTGCCATGTTCGATAAATTTACCATTTTTTAATACTATAATTTCTTTGGCAACAGCTTCCACATCCGACACAATATGCGTTGATAAAATGATAATTTTATTGGTGGATAACTGACTCAAAATATGGCGAAATTTAACCCGTTCCTTAGGATCAAGACCAACAGTTGGTTCATCCAGAATAAGTATTTCAGGATCATTGATAAGTGCTTGAGCAATGCCTAAACGTTGCTTCATACCACCGGAATATGATGAAATCTTCTTTTTACCTACATCGCCTAAACCAACAAGCTCTAGTAATCTAGGAATTTCTTGTTTAGCTTTCTTTTTATCAACACCTTTTAAGGTAGCGATATAATTTAAGAAAGCAATGCCAGTAAATTGATCATAATAGCGAAAATGTTGCGGTAAAAAACCAATGTGACGATAAAATTCTTCCGACTGCTCCTGTCCATTCCAATAAATATTCCCACTATCTGCGAATGTAAAGTGGCTCATCAAATTTAATAAGGTTGTTTTGCCAGTACCATTTGCTCCTAAGAGTCCATACAAACCAGGAGTAAACTGGTAGGAAATCTGGTTAAGTACTATTTTTTTTCCGTAGCTTTTAGTGATATTATCTAGCTGTAATAACATAGTATTGTCTCCTTTCAATAATTAAGACAGTTGAAAAATCAATTACTAAAATATAGTGACTGAGCTAAAGGTTAAAAATGAGCTTTCTCACTTACTCTCTAAATGATTGTAAAGTAATATAGCTAAAAGATTATTTCTAAGCCCTGACGGAAAGTATGTTGTTCACTATTTGTACTAATAGATGCATTGGGATAGCGGTCAATAACTTTCATGACATTATAAAGGCCTAACCCTCTATCTTCTCCCTTGCTACTTGCTCCATAACCAAACAAACGTGAAGCATCTATTCTTTCCTCGACTATCGAATTTTCTATGATAAAAATTTGCTTATGGTTTAATGTAAAATAAGACATGGCTATCTTAGGTTCATCTGTCTCTAAAGAAACTTCAATATGGTGGCTATAATCTATCATATTAGCCAATTGGAGTTTTCTTTGAACAACCAACCTCTCCTGTAAAGAAGTTTTGAAGTGACAGTCTAAAATAGAACTCATCTTTTTCTATCCTTTTGATATTTATCCACTATAGATACTATATCTCTCACTTTATTGCGTGAAACCAGACAAGTCGTTCCATTTTGGAAGTAAACTAATCTATCTATCCTATCCACTTTAAAAATATTTAAGGGATTTACTAAAAAAGAGCGATGACATTGAAAGAGCCTAGGTTCTTGTTTTAAAATATCCCCCAAAGTGGCTGTGAATTCCATTCTATCTTTTTCAGTATAAAGGACAACTCTATGTGATCTTGAGGATGTTTCTATATAAAGAAGATCGTTAAAAGGTAATTGTACTTGGCTGTAACGCGACTTAAAGTAGAATGAATTTTCCACTAAGGGCTTATTGCAAATGCCATCTACGTACAACAATACTTCCTCAATCCTTTGGCTAAACTCTTCCTGTGAAAGTCCTTTATCGATATAGTCTAAAGCTGATACCTGATAACGAAAGGTTAAAGGCATTAATTCTGAATGAGTTGTAACAAAAACAATCTGAGCATAAGGATCAACTTGTCTAATTTGTTTTGCTACCTCTAAGCCCATCTGCTCATCATTTTTTATTTCAATATCTAAGAAAAATAAATTATGTAAACCTATTTCATAAATTGATTCCAATAATTGAACTGGTTTAGCAAACGTTTCTACTGTTTTGAAATGCAGATTGTACTGTACTCTAATCTCTTTAATGATTTTTTCAAAATGGGCTTGTTGAACAAAATCATCCTCAAGTATAAAAATATTCACCTTATATCCTCTATCTTATTACTTGAATATTAATAGTCACAATAGAGCCACTACGATATTCTTCTCATAGGTATCGTTTATGAGTTATCCCATCTTAATATGTGACGTCCATGAGGCTAATTTTAAAAGCATAATAAATATATGCTAATTTTAACATATATATAACTATTTGAACACCTAATTAAGTAGTTAAGTATTAAAAATAAATTATTTCTATTAAAATACCCTTAGATACAGACTTTATCTGAACCTAAGGGTATTTTTTATTATAAGATATTAGAAATCTATGGTAATTTCCAAGCCGTAATGATCACTAACGACAGGTGCTTCACCACCTTCAAAAACTACTTGACTTGAACTGATTGAAAGATCTTCGCTAGTAAAAATATGGTCAACTTTAAGAGCCTTTTTATTCCCTTCCCAACCATCAATATCAGCCATAATAGTATGGTCCCCAAATACATGATTGGCTATTTGGTGGCTATCCTTTAATGCTAATGGACTATTAAGAACAAGTTCATAACCCTGATTTCCAGTAGGATTATTAAAGTCACCCATGAGTAAAAGTGGAGTTTCTACCTCAAGTAGGGTAGTTTCTAGTCGTTTCCACTCCTCCGCAAATCCTTTCTCAAACCATGATAAATGGAGGCTAACTACTGTAACGACTTTGTCATTCAGAGTGGTCTCAGCTACCAGAGCACGACGAGTATGATAATCAGTCTCATCATCTACAGCTGAAACTAAAATATCATTTGGCTTTAATGGTTTCAGAGAAAGTATCGCTACCCCTTCATGGTACTTACTATAACCAATATGATTATAAGCCCATGTCCAATGATAGTGTAGACCTTGAAGATTTAGGTAATGCACTAATTGCAAGGCAAAGTTATCTTGATGAAGAGCTGGTGTACCTTCAATCGGATGATAATTTGGACTACTCTTAGCAAGAGGGGAAGATATGCTCTGGTTCACCTCTTGTAGGCAGATGATATCATATTTTTCACGGAAGATATGCTCTGCTAAATCAAATAATTTCTTTAGAGCATTTACTTCCATCCATGAATGAGTATTTAACGTTAAGCATTTTGCCATAGAGTATCCTTTCATCAGAAAGAAGCTGAGACTTGCCCAGCTCCTATCGTTTGTTACAGTTCGACTTTTGCCACAACTGTTTTAGCTATTTGTGGACCTGATTTTTCAAGTTTAACAGTTTTTATATCTGAAACATTTGTAAAGACGATAATCACACTTGTCTCTTTACCAGCTGCTTTGATAGCTTCCAAATCTGCTACTACAGCAAGATCGCCTGCTACCACTTTTTGACCACTAGAAATTTTAACCTCAAATGGTTGACCATCAAGAGCTACTGTATCTAGACCGATATGTACTAAAACTTCTAGGCCACTTTCTGTTAATAAACCAAAAGCATGTTTTGTTGGAAAGACACTAGTAACTGTACCTGAAACTGGAACATAAATGTTGCCATCAGTTGGTTCCACAGCAAAGCCATCACCCATCATTTTTTGAGAAAAGACAGGGTCTTTAACAACATCCAATGCTTCTACTTGACCATTAGCCACCGAAACAATTTCTTCTGTTATTCCTTTATAAGTTGTAACTTGGGTTGCTGCTACAGGCTGGCCTGTTTCTAAATCAACTATTGGAATCACTGTACCTGAATCTAGCAAATCTTGAATGTCTGATTTAAGGACATCTGCTTTAGGTCCGTAAATAGCTTGAACGCCATTACCTTTTAACACCAATCCCATTGCACCAGCTTTTTTCCAAGCTGCTTCAGAACCCACGCTATTCCCATCTTTAACTGTGACACGAAGACGAGTCATACATGCATCTACATCTTCAATGTTATCACGACCACCAAGTAAATTAATAACTTGTACAACTTGAGAATTTGCATCAGCAGAACCAGAAGCTGTTGAAGGAGCATTATCAACCTCTTCGTTATCATAATTACCATTACGTCCTGCTGTTGCTAAATTGAATTTTTTAATCATAAAGTTTGCAATAAAGTACATCAATAGTGCAAAAAGAAGTGTCACCCAAACAAAGTTGAAAATATCACCACCAAGGCCCGCTTTTATTCCCATGGGAACACGTGTTAAAAATTCTATATTACCAAATGAATGAACGCGGAGGTTAACAATATCTGCCATAGCAAACGCACATCCTTGAACGACAGCATATACAAGGTAGAGTGGCATTGCTGCAAACATGAACATGTACTCAATTGGCTCAGTAACACCTGTCAAGAAAGTAGCCGCTGCTGCTGAAATAAACATTGACTTGTATTTCAATTTTTTATCTTTATCAACGTTACGATACATAGCATAAGATAATCCCATCAAAATACCTGAAGCACCAATCATTTGCCCCACTTTAAAACGTGCTGGAGTGACACTTGTCAATAAGTGATGGTATTGACTTGAATTTGAGCCTTTTAAGTTAATTAAATCACCAACCCATGCTAACCACAGTGGATCTTGTCCCAACACCTGTGCTCCTTTAGTTGCACCTGTAAGGACAGTGTATGTACCACCTAGTTGCGTGTAGTTCATTGGAATAGTTAACATATGGTGTAAACCAAATGGGAGCAATAAACGCTCTAACGTACCGTAGACAAACGGTGCTAATATTGGAGCACTGTCTTGTGAACTTGCAATCCATTTACCAAAGCCATTGATACCTGATTGAACAACCGGCCAAAATACTGATAAAATTAATGCAACAATAACTGAACGATAAATAACAACAAATGGAACAAAACGTTTTCCATTGAAAAAAGTTAAAGCATCTGGTAATTTACGATAGTTATAATATTTATTAAAGGCAGTTGCACCAACGAAACCTGAAATAATACCGACAAATACACCCATATTAAGAGCAGGTTGTCCAAGAACGTTAACAAAGTAATCTGAAACTCTGATGGTTGCACCAAATACCGTTTGAACAGTTGCTTTACTGTCTGCTAACATATCTGTTTTAACACCAAAAAAGTTCCCTGTAATAAGGTTAATAAGAATAAAGGATAAGCCAGCCGCAAAAGCACCACCGGCACGTTCTTTAGCCCAGCTACCACCAATAGCCAATGCAAATAAGATGTGTAAGTTCCCAATAACTCCCCAACCAATTTGAGCAATAACATTAGCTATGCGCCCTAATAAAACATTTGATGGATCCAATAGACTAATGGAGTTACCAATACTAACCATCAATCCTGCTGCTGGCATAACAGCAATAACAACCATCAAAGCCTTCCCAAATTTCTGCCAAAATTCAAAACTAAAGAGCTGTTTGACATTATTTTTCATCTTCAATCTCCTTTTATGCACTTAATAGTGCAAGCGTTTGCGTTATTATGGTTTTATTATAGCACTTATTTGTTTTTTGTAAACCCTTACTTATATATTTTTTCTGAATTACTAAAAAAGTCTAGATAATATCATCTAGACTTTTATTTGTGAGTTTTTATTGTTTGTGAAGTAAAACGGTCATTGTTGTTCCCTGCCCCAAATAGCTGTCCACTTTTATACTACCATTGTGAAAATCTAAAGCACTCTTTACAATAGACAAACCTAAACCAGTCCCCCCAACTATTTTTGAGCGACTTTTATCGACGCGATAGAAACGTTCGAAAATACGTTTTTTGTCCTTCTCTGCAATGCCTAGTCCCGTATCACTAACTTCTAAGGTAATTGTATCAGGTGAATTTTTCAAAGTCACATTTACTTGACCTTTCTCATGGTTATAGGTGATAGCATTGTCACACAAGTTGTACACCAAGGAATTCAATAAAACTGGATTCCCTCGCAAAATAGCTTCTTCTCCATTAAAATTGATTTGTATGTGTTTCTTATCTGCTTTAGCTTGTAAACCTTCTAAAACTTTTTGTGTTAAGTCATACAGATTTACTGTCTCTTGCGGTAATTTTTCTTGTTCATCAAGGTGAGAAAGGTTGATAATATCCTCAACCAATTTAACTAATCGTTCAGATTCTTTATGAATTTTAGCTGCAAATTGTGGGACTTCTTCGTTTGGAACCATTTGATTAGCTAACAGTTCTGAGTACCCAGAAATGACATGAAGCGGGGTTTTCAATTCATGAGAGACATTGGCAGTAAATTCACGTTGAAGTTGTTCCATTTGGAGTTGGTCAGTCACATCAAACAGTAGAACAACCAATCCTGTTACTCGGTTGTTATCTGTAGTTGGTCTTACCAAGACGCGGTAATGATTATTTTCAATGTCAATATTAGCCTCTTTCTTTTTCCCTTTTAGTCCTTGATCGATTAAGTCTTTGAGAGTTAAATCTCGGCTAACTTCCATCATAAAGCGCCCATGCCAATCATCATTAATTTGGAATAACTTTAAAGCTTCTGCGTTGATACTAACGATTCTTGCTTGATCATCTAAAAGAATCATTCCTTCCTTAATTTTAGAAATAATGGTATCAAATTCTTTTTGACGCTTTTGTAATAACAGTTTTTGATGTTGAATCTTAGCCTGATGGCTATCAAGACGCCTTAATAATGGTGTTATCTCCTCGTAACTATCATTTGATAAAGGATGATCTAAGTCAATATTGTTTAAAGGCTCTGATACTTTTTTCGCCATATATCGTGCAATTAATACAGATAAAATAATAGCAAGTAAGATGATAATTGCTAAGGGACTCATCATACCAAGGAGAAGATAAAAAATAGTTTGTTGCGCAACTGATAAACGAACTATCGTTCCATTATTTAAACGTTGCGCAGCATAGATAGACTTCTCAGTAAGTGTCGCTGACCACCTCGTGCTCTCACCATAACCACTCTTGATAGCTTCTTTAATTTCTTGACGATTGGCGTGATTTTTCATATGTTTTGCATCTGATTGGGTATCATAAAGCACTTGTCCCTTATTATCTACCCAAGTAATACGCACATTTGAAGTTTTAAGATTTTCAAAATAATCTTTACCTTCAAAGGAAATTCCTTGTGACGCCAGTGCCGTTTGTGTTCTCAACTGTTCTCGCTGAATGCGATTGAAGTAATTATAGAGAAATCCCATAATCATCAAAATTGTAACTAAAACAATTCCCAAACTAGCGGATAAAGTTGTACGGAAAATTTTTTTAGTCATGTCTTTCCTCCAAACGGTATCCAACTCCCCTTACTGTAGCGATCAAATAGCCATCCTCACCAAGTTTTGTTCGCAGTGTCCCAATGTGAACATCCACAGTTCTAGTTTCTCCTAAAAATTGTTCTCCCCAAACCTTATCCAGAAGTTCTTGCCTTGTAAAGACTCTATTGGGATTACGGAAGAATAATACTAATAACTCAAATTCCTTTAGGGTTAAGTGGATTTTTTCCGTTCCCCTTTTGACCCAATAATTAGTCGGGTCAATCTCTAAATTTCCAATGATAATATGAGCTTTTGAATCTACTTGGCGGCTACGTCTCAAGACTGCTTTTATTCGTGAAATCATTTCCATCATCCCAAAAGGTTTGACGAGATAATCATCTGCTCCAAGATCTAACCCTTTAACTTTATCATACTCACTACCTTTAGCAGTTGTCATGATTACTGGTATCATTTCCGTTTGATGTTTTCTCCTTAAACGCTCTAAAATAGTCAAACCATCATCTCCCGGCAACATAATATCAAGTAAAATCAAGTCTGGAACTTTCTCCTGAATAGCTTCCCAAAAAAGCTCTGAACTCGAGAATCCTTGAGCTGTAAAACCTGCCATTTGCAAAGTATAGAGCATCATTTCGCGAATATCAGCATCATCTTCAACACAATATATCATTACGCTTCTCCATCTAGGTTACCTGTTATTGAGAAAAGCACCCATTTAGCAATATTTACTGTATGATCACCAATACGCTCTAGGTACTTGGCGATCATTAAAACATCTATGGGATATTCACCATCAACATCCTGTACCGAAAAATATAACACTAACTGTTTCTTTATTGTATCAAATTCCTGGTTAACTGTCCTATCTTGTTCAATTACTTGATGCGCTTGTTCTTCATTGTCATAAATAAAAGCATCTATACTCTTAGTCAGCATACTAATGACATTATTAGACATGCTGTTAAGTTGATCCCTTTCAGAACCTGCACCTTGGATAATATGACCTAAACTAACAATTTCCGCAATTTCATAAGCTTGAGCACCAATACGTTTCATATCATAAACCATTTTTAATGCAGAAGAAATACGGCGTAAATCCTTGGCAACTGGTTGCTGACGAAGTAAAAGTTTTAAACATCTCTCCTCAATATCCCGTTCCATTTGTTCAATCTTGTGATAAGTTTCAGAAATATCGTCAAGGTAAACGTCATTACTATTTGTTAGAGCACCTAAGGACTTCCCAATGATGTCCTCACACAATGCCCCCATAAAAATAATTTCTTTATTAAGGTCATTAAGTTGACTTGCAAATCGTGAACGAATCATCCGAATCTCCCTGTAATGTAGTTTTCTGTACGCTCATCTTGTGGCAATGAAAAGAGTTGGCTCGTTTTGTTATATTCAACCACTTCTCCCATCAGGAAGAATGCTGTTTTATCAGAAATACGAACAGCTTGTTGCATATTATGTGTCACTATAACAATAGTGTAGTTCTTCTTCAGTTGGATAACCAATTCTTCAATTTTTGCTGTTGAAATAGGATCCAAGGCACTTGTGGGTTCATCCATAAGTAAAACATCAGGCTCAATAGCAAGAGCACGCGCAATACACAAACGTTGCTGCTGTCCGCCAGACATACCCAGAGCAGATTTGTGAAGGCGATCTTTAACCTCATCCCATAGAGCCGCCTGTTTAAGGGAACGTTCAACGATATCATCTAACTCTGCTTTGGAATGAATACCGTGCGTTCTTGGACCAAAAGCAACATTATCATAAATGCTCATTGGAAACGGATTAGGTTTTTGAAACACCATTCCAACCTTTTTACGCAATTGGTTAATATCCAATTGTCTATAGACATCCTCGCCTTCTAAAGTAATATCCCCTGTGATTTTGCAATTTTTGACCAAATCATTCATACGGTTAATACTTTTCAAGAGAGTAGACTTTCCGCACCCAGAAGGTCCAATAAAAGCTGTGATTTCTTTTTCTTCAATGTCTAAATTAACATCCTTCAGAGCGTGAAATTCTCCATAATACAAATCTAAATTATTAATTACTAATTTACTCACTGTTCGACTCACTTCCTAATCGTTTGGCTACTAGTCCAGATACAAAATTGACAATAATAACTAAAAGCAATAAGATGACCGCAGTCGCATAAGTTTGGTCAACATATAAGCCCTCACCCGAAATAGCATACATATGTACTGCTAAAGTACGAGATGAACTAAATACCGAATGTGCTACTTTTGCAACTGTTCCAGCTGTGAAAATAAGTGCTGCTGACTCACCAATGATACGTCCTACCGCTAAAATAATACCAGCAAAAATACCAGACATAGCACTAGGTAATACGATTTTAAATATGGTTCTCAATTTACCCGCACCAAGCGCAAAGGCTCCTTCTCGATAAGAATCCGGAACAGATAGTAAAGCTTCTTCAGTTGTCCTCATAATCAAAGGTAAAATCATGATGCTCAAAGTCAAAGAACCCGATATCAAAGATAAGCCTAAGTGTGTGTATTTTACAAAAAATAATGCACCAAATAAACCATAAATAATTGAAGGTATCCCTGCCAATGTCTCGGTTGCAACACGGATAATTTTGAGATAAGGATTATCACGTCTAGCATATTCCGTTAGATAAATTGATCCACCAATACCAAGTGGAACTGCAAATAATAAAGTTAAGGCGATGATAAAGATAGTGTTAATGAAAGCTGGTAATAGTGAAACGTTCTGAGTATTATAAGTCCATGCAAACAAGCCAGTATTCACATGAGGAAGCCCCTTAACTAAAATATAAATAACAACAAATGCAATTGTAGCAAAACTTAGAATTGCTCCCAAATAGACAATAGCAAAAAGAAAGAAGGAAAGGGGATCTTTTTTTAAAGATGCTAAATATTGTTTTGACGTTTTTTGGTTAATATTTTCCATCTTATTCCTCTTTCTGTAATGCTGAAAAACTGATATTAATCATTAATATAAAGATAAAGAGTACCACAGCTGTACCAATTAAGGCTTGACGATGCAAACCAGAAGAATAGCCCATTTCCATGACAATATTAGTGGTTAGAGTTCTAACGCCTGATGTCAGCGATTGAGGCAAGACAGCTTGATTACCCGCTACCATGATGACAGCCATTGTTTCACCAATAGCACGTCCAATTCCCAAAACAACCGATGCTAAAATACCACGTTTAGCAGCTGGTAAAACAGCAAAGAAGACACTTCGTTCATGAGAGGCACCAAGGGCAATACCGCCTTCATAATAGCTCTCTGGAACAGCTCTTAAAGAAGATTCTGAAATGCTAACAATTGTTGGTAAAATCATAATTCCTAGCAAAATTGAAGCTGCTAAGACTCCCATACCAAAGCCACCAATATATTGCCTTATCATAGGGACAATAACAACGAGTCCAAAGAAACCATAAACAACTGAAGGGATTCCCGCCATTAAATTGATAGCTGACTTTAAAGACTTATAAATATTTTCTGGGCAGAAATAAGCCATAAAAACAGCAGTAAGGATACCTATCGGTCCTCCTAAAAGTAAAGCTCCTGCTGTAACATATAAGGAACCTACAATCATTGGAAAGATGCCAAAAATATTATTACTAGGATGCCAGACTTTACCAAATATAAAATTTCCCCAGCCGATTTTCGTAATAGCTGGAAGACCACTAGAGAAGAGAAAGAGGCAAATTAAAATAGCTGATATAACACTGACGCAAGCTGTGATGAAAAACACAGCTTGCATAAGACCTTCTTTTGTTTGTTTCATTGTTTACTCTTACCTTACTTTGATAAGTCAGACCAAGACGTTGTCTTTCCAGTAAAAATGTCTTTTACTTGTTTTGTTGATAGATCATTAACTTTATTTTTCTTATTAACAACTACTGCAATACCATCTGTTGCAATAACAGTAGCTTTGACCCCTTTGGATGACTCTGTCTTATCCAATTCACGTGATGCCATACCTATATCTGCTGATCCATCCATTGCGCTTGTAATCCCAGTTGAAGAATCACTTTGTTGAATTTCAACATCTACTTTTGCATTTACTTTGTGATAGGCTTCTTTAATCTTTTCCATAACCGGCGTTACTGAACTTGAACCTGCTATAACAACTTTACCAGATGACACTTTTGCTTGATATGCTTTGGCATTGTCAAGTGGAATATAGCCATTTTTCTCAACGACTGCTTGCCCATCTTTGCTTAAGATATAATCAATAAAATCTTTTGTTGCTTCTTTTTCCTTACCTTCTTTTGTTACAATATTGAAAGGACGAGAAATCTTATAGCTTCCTGATTTAATATCTTTTACAGTCGCATTTTTGCCATCAATTTTAAGCACTTTAACGCTACTATTTAATGAACCTAGTGAAGAATAACCAATAGCTGACGGGTCTTTAGAGACAGTGGTTAGCATAACTGAAGTTGAATTGGTAACAGTTGCTGCATCAGAAGTATGGTCTACTTTTTCGCCCTTTTTATTTTTTGACTCGATCCCAAATAACTCTATGAAAGCTCCACGAGTTCCAGATCCTTCCTCTCTAGAAACAATGTTAATTGTCCCTTTAGATGAAGATGATGAATCATTTGAGCATCCTGCTAGGATGCCAATTCCCATAAGACCAGATACCGCCAAAAGAGATAGCATTTTGTGTTTTTTCATGATGAACTCCTAAATATTTTTTGATTTGATTTTATTATAGTTAAGGAATATCAAATCTCTTTGAGGATTTTTGTAAAATCAATGTAAAATTAAAAAGAGTTGGAAAATTATCCAAACTCCTTTTTTCTATTATGGTAATTCAGCCACTTCCTCAGCATTTAAATGATTTGTATTAATATGAATAACATTGGAAAATGTGTCTAAATAATGTTTTTTAGCAGGCAACAGGTGATGAGTATACCATTTGAAAAAATGACGCCGTCTATTAAAATCATTTTTTTGACGTTGGTATAGGACCATCTCATCTGCATCTAGAAAAATAATATAATCAGCAAAACATTCCTTTAGCCTATTTACCTCTAGTAACAAATTAGAAGGTAAAGTCAACTATAACCCGCCACCTTTGGAAAGTATTGTGTATAGAAAGCAATTTCCTCAGCTCCATAATCCATTAACACTATTTCATTATCTCTAACAAGTTCGTATCTATCTCGCTCATGCTGAATAAATAGTTGTTGAATTTCACAATAATCGTCTAATTTATTGTTATCAAGCTGATGTTTATTAATCTTATCAACTACTGGAGAAATATCCTCAAAACTAATAGCGATTTTCGGGTAAACTTTCTCAATGATTTTCAAAGCTGTGGTTTTCCCTACAGCCATACCACCTTGAATAGCAATAATCATAATAACTCCGTTGAGTAACTAATAACACTTAGAGCATAGAGCGGAGCTGTTTCCGTACGCATGATGCGTGGTCCCAGGCCCACCTTGATAGCTCCAGCCTCTTCGAAAGCTGCGATTTCTTTTGGAGAAATGCCCCCTTCTGGTCCGAAGATGAAGAGGAGCTTGTCTCCTGCTTGCACAGTCTGCAAGTTCTGAGCTAGCGCTGACAATTCACCCTCCTTGGCAGACTCTTCATAGGCGATAAAAATTTTATCGAAGCCGTTAAGCTGCGCTTGAAAGTCAGCCTTCTTCTCAAATAAACGAACCTGAGGAAGACGATTACGCTTGCTCTGCTCTGCTGCGCCCAGAGCAATTTTTGCCAGCTTGTCTTCTTTTTTAGCCAGTTTTTTGCCGTCCCACTTGACGACTGACCAGTCAGCTGGGAATGCCCAGATAGCCGCTGCCCCCAATTCTGTCGCCTTTTGCGTCACAAGGTCTAGCTTGTCTCCCTTGGGAAAGCCTGAGGCGATGGTCACTTGGACTGGCATTTCAACATTGCTGTCTCGCTCTTCTAGGATTTGGAAGCGATAGGAAGAGCTGTCCACCACCTTTGCCAGACGCTTGATGGCATCATCAAAAACCAAGACGACCTGATCATCTTCTGTCAATCGCATGACATTGAACATGTGCTTGATGGTATCCTTGTCCTCGATGGTCACATAGGCACCTGCTTCGCCATTTACAAAATACTGTTGCATTAGCCGCCAATCACTCCTGAAATATCATCTGTCTTTTTGAAAACGCAGGCATTCCACTCACCTTGAACCATGTGAGTCTCAAGGAAGAAACCAGCTTTCTCAGCACTTTCACGTACCATATCCCATTTTTCAGAAATGATACCAGACATGATGAGGTAGCCCCCATCCCTGACCAAACGGTAGGCATCATCTGTCAGATGGATCAAAATATCCGCTAAAATATTGGCAACAATGACATCTGCCTCTTGGTGGGCACCTTTGAGCAAGTCACCAGCAGCCACATGAATATTTTCAGCAGCTGGGTTCATGTCGATATTTTCTTGAGCCACGCGCACTGCAACATCATCCAAATCATAAGCATAGATGTCCTTGGCACCCAAGAGAGAGCTAGCAATAGACAAAACGCCAGAACCAGTACCCACATCGATAACCGTCTCACCACCACGAAGCACTTGCTCCAAGGCAAAAAGACTCATCTTAGTCGTTGGGTGAGTCCCAGTCCCAAAAGCCATACCAGGATCCAGCTTGATAATCTTCTCACCAGCCTTAGCCTCGTAGTCCGTCCATGACGGCACGATGGTCAAATCATGGGTAATGCGAGCTGGCTCATAGTACTTCTTCCAGTTATCAGCCCAGTCCTCTTCGACCAATTCCTGACTGTCAAGGTTGACGCTACCCGTCGCAAGACCAAAGCCTTCAAAATTAGCCAAACGATCAGCCAAATCAGCCTTAACCGCCTCAATATCAAGCGTATCAGGATAGTAGGCAGTAATAGCAATCATATCAGACTGCTCCACCTCAGGATAAAGCTCGCCGAAACGATCCTCCTGTCCAAGATAATCAGCCGAATCGCTAATGGCAACCCCCTGACTGCCAGTTTCAATCAATAAATTCGAGACAGCTTCCTCTGCCTCACGATTCACGTGAACCGTTAGTTCATTCCATGTGTTCATTTGGGGTTCCTTTCAGTTAATGTCCGTCATTTTTCAAAGAAATACCAACTTGCGCTCTCAATTTTCTATTTGTCGCTACATACTCATTTTTTTCGAGAGTTCCTTCTTCAATTAGATTTTCCTCAAGGTTTTGAGACATTGTCAATAAATTCCTTAACTTCTCCTTCTCCTTAGATTTAGTTTTAACATTTAATAGCTCACTTGTTTGAATAAACATATTTTCGTTTCCTACAAAAACCAGAAGTAATTGTTCTCTCACTCTTGTCATTGCTTCAAACAAGCCGTTTTCTTCAATATAATCATAATCTTTTTGAATTAATATTAATTTTCCATTATCATCATATTTAGCACTCTCATCAATAACAACTAGAACTTTATCATATTCACGACCTATCACTTCAAATTGATTTTTTGAAGTACTAGAAATTTTTCTACGATATAGCTCATCTGGCTTATTCCACCTATACTTTCGATACTCTGTTAATTCAATAGGTGTATATCCTCTGTGCTCTCTCATTTTTTCAATAAATTTACGAGCATTTTTATCAGATTTAAAATAAACTGCATTAATTTTAGAATATTCTTCCAATTGATCTTTTGATTTTTTATTAAAGAAATGTTTAATAAAAGATGCTAATTGCTTATCCGTCCTAACTTTTTCTTTTAGTTCATAAACGGAGACTTTATCACTGTTCCGAAAAGCAGCTTCAACACCAAGTTTTTGTTCAGAAAATCTAAGAACTTGCCTGTGGTCAGCCGCAAAAATAACTTTCTTCGATTTAATCAACGATTCAATCTGATTTTTCCAAAGTCGCTGTGCCTCATCTACTAAAATCACATCATATTCTATAATAGCCTCTTCAATTTTCACATCTTTAATTGGACTAAAATCAAAAGTGAAATACGAAGAGAAGTTACTATCATCAAACTTAGCAGAAAATATGAACAACACTTTTTTGTCACATTGAACATAATATTTAGCTAGTTCAAATAATACTAATGATTTTCCTGTTCCTGGACCACCCAGCACGGCATTAATGCTCTTTTCTTCTTTAATTAATTTGTTTACCAAATCTCTCTGTTCGTCAGATAAAAAATATTTAGATTCAATGAATTTCTGAGGCTCTGTGTAAGGAGAAATCAAAATACTAGAACTACTAATTCTATCCAATAAATTACTTTCATTATAGTCATCACTTATCAAATCAGCCAGATTATCAAAAGAAACTTTCTCTAATTTTGTGCTATCAATTAATTGATATAGTATATTATCACCTTGAATATAACAAAAAACCGATACGTTATCGTGTATATTTTTTAGAAGATGTTCATGTCTTTGAAGTTGATATAGTATTCCTTGTAATCCATGCTTTGGCAGGCTATATTTCAATTCAATATTTAGAGCCATATTATCTGAAAATCTCAAAACATCAAATTGTTCCTTTATTCCACACTCAGCACTCTCATCAATTAAATAACCCATTTTTTGCATCGGTGAACTAAGAAACTTCGATAATTTCAAAAATAGCGAATGTAATGTCTGTAATTCATGTTCCTTCATAGAAAGCAAATCGTTAATTTCTAAATATCCACGTTTAATCTCCTCAGAAGAATTATATAAACTCAAAAACGTATCAATTTCAATAATATTTCTCTTCATCTAAATCCCCTAATACCTCGGATATGAATAAAACTCTGTCTCTTTCAGTGCTGCTCTGCCATTTTCAAAAGCATCCGTATCCCAAGAAAGTCCAAACTCTTCGATATTATCATCGGTGAGGAAGTCCATGAGGTCGCTCAGTCCTTCAGTGGCAACCTCATTGAGAGTCTCCGCAAAATAAGCCAGAAACTCACGCGACAAGCCCTTCTTAGGCTCATAGGGGATAGTCACCAGATAGTCCTCAGCATCAAAGCGAGACTTGGCAGGGTTGTAAAAGAGTACATAGTCCTCAAAAACGATGTCCTCGCTGCTCGTCTCCCCTTGGTCGTCCACGGTTTCAATAGCAGAGCTGTTTTGCGCTTCTAGGACAAAGGTCACCTCAAGAGCGTGATTTTTCTTGTCCCAATCCATGGCAAAGTCATAGTTTAAGTGCTTGTCCAATTCTTCTTCCAGAACAGACAAAAATCCAAATTTAGCCATTTTAAATCCTTTACAAATTTACTTTCTTTCATTATAGCAAAAAAGAGCTGGTCTTCCCAACTCTTTCAAGAAGCTATTCACTCTCTTCCTTACCTTTTCGTCGATTAAAATAATTGACGACAGCCGTCGATATACCAAAGAAGCTACCTGTAAAGGCTAAGGTGAACAAGGCTTTACCTGATAATAGATAATCAAAATAGCTAAGCGGACTATCTATCCAAGTGTAAGAAGTCAAATACATGAAAACACCAAAATAGATACCTGACTTCCAACCAATATGACGTATACTTTTTCGCTCCTTATCGGACAATTCATCCTCATCATACTTCATCAACTGTGTCTTATTGCTAGCATAGACGAGGTAACCAAACAAGATAAAAACAAGTAGCTCCAGAATCATCGGATAATACATGGCAACCTCTTGGGGAAAATCCTCTGCCAATAGGAGCGCTACAACATTTCCAAGCATCAAGAACCATACCAGAAAGATAAGAGCTATATTCCCCATGCGGTCGGCTTCACGTCTCTTGTACTCATCCAAAGGGCCAGAAATACCGTAAAAACGTTTAATCAAGCAGTCTGTAAATTTTTCTTTGTTCATTTTCAATCCTCCCAAAACAGTACATTCAAATCAGTCCCTAAAGCCTTAGCCAGCTTGATACATAAATCAAGCGAGGGATTATACTTGTTGTTCTCAATCATATTTATCGTCTGCCTAGAAACTCCGATTTCCTTCGCCAAAGCAAGCTGAGACTTCTTAGTTTCCAAACGATAATCCTTAACTCTATTCATCTATCTCCTTTCTATTGCGGTAAGGTTTCACAAGATCATGTCACATATATACGACACGCTTGCTTAAAAAATTTTGTTGATCTAAAATGTGTCAACTATATTTGATACTTTTATTATACTCTTTTGAAAGGGATTATCAACTATATTAGACACCTTTTCTCAAATTTTTTTATTTTATGTTACAATGAGGGTGGGACAAAAATCGGTAATTCCAAAGGAATTCGATTTTGTCAGCAAGTTTTGATTTTCAGTTGCTGACCTGAAACAGTCTATCCCCAGACTGTTTCACTCCCACCTCCGCACAGTTGAGTAGGACTGTAAAACTTGATTTATCAACGAATTAGAACCCACTCAACCACTGCGTCTTGCAAATCAGACTACAAAAAATTAAGAGGCCTAGAAGTTTTTGCCCAGCCTCGGCTTTGTACTATATTAAAAGAGTCAGCTGAGAGAAAAACTCTATATAAAAAATAGAAAGGATTTGAACACGGGACTAATTCTCTAGAAGAAAAGATGAACTTCCTAGTGTCTGACGACACTTCGTCGTTCCCTATTTCTTTACGAAAATTTTCGGTAAACCGAACCGTCCCTTTGTATCATGTTATGATTATCAGACCTATGCAGGACTGCGACCGTGAGGCAGTTCTGACCTTACAAAATACAGGCTGGACTGCTCTTACCTCTCCTGTCTATGACCGCAAGTGGACTGAAAGTGACTTGGAGAAGAATCTGGCAAATGGCATGTCCTTCTTTGTCGCTGAGGTCGATGATAAGATCGCTGGTGTCTTGGACTTTGGTCCCTACTATCCTTTCCCAGCTGGCAAGCATGTTGCCACTTTCGGCATTCTCATCGCTGAACCCTACCAAGGTCAGGGGCTAGGTAAGGCTCTCTTGAAAGCTCTGCTAACTGAGGCTAAAGCTCAAGGTTACATCAAGATCGCCATGCACGTCATGGGCAACAATAGTAGAGCCATTTCCCTCTATCAAAAATACGGTTTTACCGAAGAGGCTCGAATCACTAAAGCCTTTTTCATTGAAAATCATTATATTGATGCTTTAATTTTCGCAAAAGATTTGGAGAATAATCATGGCTGACAATCTTGCTCTACGTATGCGTCCTCGCAATATTAATGAAGTTATCGGACAACAACATCTCGTTGGTAATGGCAAAATTATTGATCGAATGGTTGCAGCTAATATGTTATCTTCCATGATCCTATATGGACCACCTGGTATCGGGAAGACTTCTATTGCTTCTGCTATTGCTGGTACTACTAAATATGCCTTTCGTACTTTTAATGCCACTGTTGATAGTAAAAAACGTCTTCAAGAAATTGCAGAAGAAGCTAAATTTTCTGGTGGCTTAGTTTTATTACTTGACGAGATCCATAGACTTGACAAGACAAAACAAGATTTTCTTTTACCTTTACTTGAGAATGGCAATATTATTATGATTGGAGCAACAACTGAAAATCCTTTCTTTTCAGTAACTCCTGCCATTAGAAGTAGGGTACAAATTTTTGAGTTAGAACCTCTTTCTAACGAGGATATTAAAAAAGCCATTCAACTAGCAATTTCCGATAAAGAACGGGGATTTCCTTTTTTAGTGACAATTGATGATGAGGCGCTAGATTTCATTGTTACCGCCACAAATGGAGACCTACGATCTGCTTATAATTCCTTGGATCTAGCAGTCATGTCTACTTCTCCTAATGAAGATGGTAGCCGTCATATTAGTCTAGAGACAATGGAAAATAGTCTGCAGCGTAGTTATATTACAATGGATAAAAACGGAGATGGGCATTATGATGTCCTATCAGCCTTACAAAAATCAATTAGAGGTTCTGATGTCAATGCCAGCCTGCACTATGCCGCTCGTTTAGTAGAAGCTGGAGATTTACCCAGTTTAGCAAGACGTTTGACCATTATTGCTTATGAAGATATCGGCTTAGCTAACCCCGAAGCACAAATACATACTGTGACTGCATTGGAAGCTGCCCAACGCATTGGTTTTCCAGAAGCTCGTATTCTTATTGCTAACATTGTTGTGGATTTAGCTCTATCACCTAAATCAAATTCAGCCTATTTGGCTATGGATGCAGCCTTAGCTGATTTACGTCGTTCAGGAAATTTACCTATTCCACGTCACCTAAGAGATGGACATTACAGCGGTAGTAAAACCTTGGGCAATGCAAAGGATTACAAGTACCCTCACGCCTATCCTGAAAAATGGGTTAAACAACAATACTTACCAGATAAACTAGTAGGACATAATTATTTTGAAGCCAATGAAACTGGTAAATACGAACGCGCACTTGGTTCAAATAAAGAGCGCATTGATAAGCTCTCAGACTGATTGCTAGTTTTAAAAATCGCAATCGATTTCAAAAATCGATAATTTTGCTTGAAAATTTTATAAAAAGTGGTATCATAAAGACATAGAAACATTGCTGTGGCATACGAATCCACATCTAAGTGTTGACCGACTATTTCTTTGTATTTCGGGAAACGAAGTCATCTCTAGTGCGCAAGCCGTTAACACGCGGAAGCCACTTAAAGAGGTGCGAGTTACCCACCTGCTTATTTTGTGCGGGATCAATACAAAAAGTGGATCATCGGTGCCAATACAGCTTCCTAGCCTCCTTAGCTCAGTTGGTAGAGCAGTAGACTCTTAATCTATGGGTCACAGGTTCGAGCCCTGTAGGGGGCAGTCTTATAAAACAAAGCCTATACCTATAGGCTTTTTTGACGCTCTTTTTACACTTGCCCACCAATTTTTTTGACAGATAAAATGGTGATTTTTTTTATTTCTCTTTACTTGCATAAATATGTATTTTGTTTTGTATTTCTCTTATTTTTGAGTATAAAAAAAGAGCTAAATTATTTAGCCCATGTCTTTTAAATTTCATCATACTTTGTACTGTTATTATCCAATACAGTTTCAACTTTAGTTCTAAACTGTCCCTTAATTGCAGTATCTATTTGACCTGCTATTGCTGTTATGCTTGCTTTTGCGTTTGTTGCAGTAGTCGTTATCTCTGCATCATAAGTAGAGACAATACTACTACGTTTAGACTTGATTCTTGGAGCGTAAACACCTGTCACTAACATTTTATCAAGTTTCTTTTTTAAAGCCTTGATATCTTTTTTGCCACTGATATAATCAGAGGCTTCTGATAAAACATAATCACCAAGGATTCCCATAGTCTCTCCTTTCTGACATTAAATGATCTATTTTTTCTTCAAGCAATTCTCTCTTTTTAGAGTACTTTTGATTAGTTTCTTCTTCTAAGGCAGTCAATCTTCTTTTCTCTTTAGTATATTCTGTATCAAAATCACTTTGAAAAGCTTCTATAATGTGATTCATAGTCATAAAGGACTCTTCGTTAATCATCTCATCCTGACGAAGATGATAACTTGTTGCTTCGTAAGTTTCCTGAAGCATCGTCTCAAACTCACATCGTTTATCTTCCAGTTCAAAGAATTTATCTGAAATAGCTATGGTTTTATGATGGTAATCATCTTCCAACTTTTCTAAATCCTTTTTACTGTTACTTAATTTATCATCTTTAGCGTCTAATTTTCCCATGCTTTAAAATCTCCAGCTAATTCACTATCCTTAGATAACATGGTTTCAACACCTGATTGAATATCACTTTTCAAAGTCGTATATGTTGTTACTAAATCTCCTGCATTTTTGACTTTCTTATCAAAATGAGTATCAGTTTTAGTTACTATGCTATCATAAGTGACACCACCTTCTGCATAAGCTTCTGCCAACTCTGCTTCTGTAAGCTCCGTAATACAAAAAGGAATCGATTTAGTCGTATTCCACAATTCTTCTGCTTCTCCAACAGCTGTTTTCGCAGATGTTTTGATTTCCTCTAAAGCAGTTTCAGCAGTAGAGACTAAACCACTTGCAATAACAGCAGCTTGTTCAGCATCCAAGAAAATTTTTTCATTAGAATTTAGACCTCCCTTCATCATCTGTTGCTTCTGCTTATTAATTTGAAAAGTTTTTACAGTTGTTTGTGCAACTGAGAGTATCATACCATTCGTAATTTCTTTGCCATTTTCATCAACAACTTGACCTTCTTTATTAAAACTCCAATTTGCTAAGCCATGAGCTTTTAAAGGTCCATAAATACCTTCAACTTTATCATAATAAATAGCTGTTTTTGTTTCGTTCCCTGTAATATTTCCGATAACATCTAGTGTATTTCGATAATTTCTAAATTGTTCTGGATGAGATTTCATATAATATATTTCGTCATCTGATATCATGTTATGAATATCTGGACCATTATAGCCAACATTCATCCAACCCATTTTTAAAGCGACATATAGTGCCTCTGATTCCCCTAAGGAGTGACCGGTTGTAGTAATTTCTGAATTAGGATATTTACTCGATATTTTTTCGGCATACTCTAGTGCTGATTTTCCCTGAGATTTCCTAAAAGTCTTGGTTTTAGGGTCAGCAAGTAAATATGTATCCCCTCCAGCAACCATTTCAACATCTGTAGCTATGTCTAAACGATCACCTAAATTAGTACCTGCATAAGCAATCACTATTTCACTAGTATCTGGTTCAGCTGTCGTTCCTTCTTTTATCGGAGCAACTACCATAGCTTGCATACCATTTGAAGTATTATCTATAGGTGGTTCAATAATAACATAGTCACTGTTCCCTACAATATCACCTCTTTTCAGAGGTATTTTTACTTTTTTTGAATCAACTCGATAAGCATCCTCAACTAAATATCTGTAACTTTCCTCTGAAATCATTCTATTCTTCCTTCATATAAATCACTTCAATATCATTAACATTTTGATTATTACTATTGATGTCCTTTGAAAAACCTATTTCATTCGGTTGATATCCTAATGCTCTAAGTTTACCACCAATTCTATCTTCAGAAAAACTAATCGAAAATTGTTCATTAATTTTAGTAGAAATTCCCCATGTACCTGTCATCTCATTTTTTTGAAAATCGATAAACTCAACTTTTTTTATTTGATCACCATTTGTTAACTCAACATGTTGTTTTATGTATTTCACAACTCGATCTTGTTCCTGCTTTTTTGAAGATTCGCCAGTTGTTGCAAATAAGTTTTTCATAACTAGTCCTCCTAAAATTACTGTGATTATTATTATCAAATACCATATACATTTTTTCATAAGCAAATAAACCTCTGTTTTTTCTATACCATTCAAATATAGATAACTTCTTTTAAATTAGTTGAATTACCTCATTCTATTATAATAAAAATTCAAAGATAATGCTTTCTTTTTATTTCTTACTAGTAGTGAAATTCGTATTTTTATACTTATTCTTCTCAACATTATAAACGTCATCTGCAATATATCTATAATCTTTTTCACTTATCATTTAGTTATCCTCAACATAACTCACTTCAGGCTTATTGTTTGATTTAATATTTTGTTTTTCACTATTAACATTGAATTCATTTGCTTTATAATTTGAAGTTCTAATCTCCCCGCCGAATTCATCTATTTTAAAAGAAATGAAAAACTTGTTATTAATTTTTGAAGTTAATAGCCAACTACCTGTCATTTGATTTTTTTCAAATTCTACGAATTCAATTTGATTTACTGGTTCTCCATTTGTTAACTCAACATGTTGTTTTATGTAATTGACAATTCTATCTTGTTCCTGTTTCCTTGATGATGCTTCTGTTGTTGCAAATAAGTTTTTCATAACTAGTCCTCCTAAAATTACTGTGATTATTATCAAATACCATATACGTTTTTTCATAAGCAAACAAACCTCTGTTTTTTCTATACCATTCAAATATAGATAACTTCTTTTAAATTAATTAAATTACCTCTTTTTATTATAATAAAAAGAGGTAATTCTTTTTTCTTGAAGAAGGTAATTCAGATTCCCAAATAATTGAAGATTCAATACTACTCCTTCTTGAACCTTAACACTCCCACAAGTATGTCTTGCACCATAACTTATTCAGCAGTTAATAATATACTTTAATTTTCCTCTTTAAATTTTGCTGTTCCTTTTTCATATGATTTGAATAAAGGACTATTTTTACTAGCATAATTTAATGTCATATCAGTGTTCTTAGGATCTGTTAACTGAAGCTCACCAGAAGCGAAATGAGTCCAAAACTTTTTACCATTTAAAAGCAATTCATTATTTTTGCTATCATAAGATATTTTTTCTAACTCCCCATTTTTTGTATAGGTAACTTGATCATCGGTTATGGTAAAAAATTCAGTTTTATTTAATGAGATAGTATGATTATTATAATTTTTTTCAGTCAAATAATATCTTCCTTCATCTGGCATTTTTTTATGATTAAGTATGCCAACTACTGCCACTATAATTAATACTATTGGAAGAAGTAATAAATATTTTTTTTTCATCTTTTCTCCTTATTACAATTGTTCTTGGGCTTTTTTGCTTATAGAAAATAAATTTACTTCTTTTTTATCTCAATAATTATTTCATATCTTCTTCATTCCATCTCCACTTTTTTAATGCAACGTTATTTATAAAGACTAGCTTATCATAGGAGGTTACATTCCATTTAATAACCATCTTCTATTTGATAAGCACACTATCAAAAAACTAATCACACTAAGGCATATCATATAAGGAACAATTATAAAAAAGTTGGTTAAATTAATAGTCATCGGATGTGAGAAAAGTTTCCCTATTATTTTATAGAGAGAATTTGAAGCATCAAAAATAGCAGATACTTTAAAAATTCCTCCAATTGCCACTAAAATAATGGATGTAATCCAATAAAAAATGGTAACTCCAATAGAAACTAGCATATTAGAAAACAGGATACTAATAGTTGAGACGACTAGTAGATACTGTAGAACAACGAGTGAAAATAAGATTGTAGTTGTTAAAAAATAAAATAGTGAATATCCCCAAAGCAATGAAGCTAATATATTGCAAACTATTATAGCAATAAAAAATTCTGAAAATAATACTAACAGTTTAGTATAAAAGTATTTAGTTAGATGATACCCTGAAAAATAGTGATATAAAATACATTTGTCAGAGTAATCTTTATTAAAGAAATATACAATGACAAAGCCGAATATTAAAAATCCAAATTGGGTAAATACTGTGTAGGTACTAAAGTAAAATTCTCCCAAAGTTAAATGTCTTAATTTATCTATCCCTACTGGTAAAATATATCCTAATACATAGGTCAAAGCTACAGTAGATATAATATAAAATAATGTTCTACCTCTTATAGACTTTCTAAACTCCAATCCTAACATTTTTTATTCTCCTAAATACCAACTAATAGCATCATCTAATGTATCTACTTTACGGATTTTTTGATTATCAATCAAAAAATAGTTTCCCTTTAAAGACCTGATATTATTGATATCATGTGAAATATTAATAATAATTTTTTCGGGATAATACTGAATATAGTTTTGCAAAAATACGTTTATCTCATCAACAGACTTTTTATCTAAAGCATTAGTAATTTCATCAAGTATAATAATATGCTTGTCTAAAGACAACAAAACTAATAATTTCACCTTTTGTTTCTGCCCATCACTTAATTGCTTTAACTTAACCGTTTTACTTATTTGATTAATATTCAATAACTGATAAATTTCTTTAGAAAGCTTCCATGGAATTGTCCTTTCTAAATCGTTAATGGTAACATCACTAGGAAGATTAGAATAACTCGAAATAATCAGCGTATCTTCATAAATATCATTTGAAAAATAATTCCCTCTATTTATGATAAAATCTTTAGCTAGTTGAGATTTACCTGATCCATTCCTACCTAAAAGATGATTTATTTCCCCTTCTTCAAAGTCTAAGTTAGTATTCTCTAAAAGTATTCTATTTCCTATTTTTAAGGTGTAATTATTAATAAACATAGCTACTCCAACTTACTTATTTCAGACAGCAACCTATCCATAAAGATTAAACTCTAATTAATGGGCTGAACCAGCAACCCATCTATTTTTTGAATTTCTTACAAAATACCATAAATCGTTTACATTGTCTAATTTATTTTTCTTAGTTAGAACTTTTGCAAAGCTCATATCATTTAGAATTAGTTTTACTTCTCTCTGAATATTTTTTTATTTCAATAGTCAAATTACTTTATATAACAACTAAAAATATATTTAAAAATAAATTTTTGGAGATTTTTTTAATTTTGAAAATCAACTAAGATTAATATATTCATCTTTTATGCAATATTCAAATACATTTGAGTACTCTAAAAAAGGCATATCTTGTATTTCTTCAATAACTTATTTTTGTTCTAGATTTGTTCTAGAAAATTTATCTTTCTTTATTAATTTTTATAAACAAAAAGTGATAAATTCCTTGATATTACTTGTTTTCTTTTTTTATACATTAACTTTAAATACATATAGTTACTTTTGTAGGGGAATTAAACTACATAAGAAAAAGCCTTTAAATAAAGGCTTTTTTGCTTGATAGAAGAGGATTTGTCCCCGAAATTATTTATTATTTTTCTTGAAAATCTTTATGAATGGTAATTGAGTTTAGACAATCACAGCCTATTATCCTTTTACACAATAATATTAGTTGAAATTTTGATATGAATTTGACAAAAAGATATTCATAAATTTCATTGCTGATTGGTATTCTCCTTGGTTTAGATTAAGTTTCCTATTAATAGAAATATATTTCGCCATTTGATTTGTTTCATCCAATAAAAATCGCAAATTAGCCTCAATGTCTTTTAAAGATTTATTTGAAAAAATTTTCAATAGTTGATCTTTATCTGTAATATATTGCAAGATATCCTTGTCGAGCTTTCCAAAAGATAATGAATCAAGCTCTTTTTCTATTAATATTTTTTGTTTTAGAAGTTTAATAAAAGCATTTTTAATAGGATTAGATATCATAAACTCTGAATAAATAATATCATTTCTTGCTATCCCCTTGACTACATAAGTACTAACCCAATATATTTCATTAAGAATTTTGTTGATTTCATCTTCTGACAATTGCTTTGTTTCGTACAGAGAACTTCTTTCAAAATTATAATCAAGATATTTATTCTTTTTATCTAAAAGTACTTTTGAAAAAGCATCATCTAAATAATCCTCCAAGAAGTCTGGTTTAATAAGTCTTAAATCAATCCTCGTCAGATCTTGAAACTGCATTAAGTAAGCAAAGCAATTGTATTCCGTCTTATTTCTAAACTCATTTGGTTTCTGCATTATAAGAATATCACCGAATTTTTTATGATAATTAGTATCAGAAATAATATCTTCTATAAAATTAGTAACAAAAACAATATCATAATCTTGAAAATCATCTTTCGGTACATTTGGGTTAGCCCGAGATCCATTCAATAGTACAGCTTCGATTCTCTTATCTTGATTTGCTATGTTTAAAACCAAATTATATATTTCTTGCTCATCTCTCATAATGGCTACCTCCTACTTCACTTTATGTTACCATATTTTTTCTAATACCTTTATATTACCCTTGTATTTTTCTCTAAGCATGTAATCATAAACTTAAATTAGCATGGACATACCTTTACGACCTCCAAGGATTCAATTTTAAATTTTTCTGAACAACTGATTATGATTCAAAATATTTTCAACCGTTTTTTGTTATGACTTTTCATACTTTAAAGAACTTTGTTTCAACTTGTAGGGGACAGCATCATATTATACATAAAAAAGCCTTTGCTTAAAGGCTTTTTTGCTTGTCTAAAGAGGATTTGTCCCACCATTTGTCACCGAAATATTTTTCTTTTTTATGATATAATTGTTAGTAGAAAAGGATCCTAATGAAAACATTTGATAAATATATAACTGACATAAAAACATTTATTAACAATAAAGAAAAAGTTGCTATTAGAATTTATGGCCATGGTGCTTCCGGTAAATCTACTTTTTGTAAACTATTAGTTGAACAACTTAACCTTGACCAAGTTAATTTATTAGAAACCGACCCCTATATTATATCCGGAAACTACCGTACTTTAGTTCAACCTAAGTTATTTCCAAATCAGAAAGTAACTGCGAATATACCAGTTTCACATGAACTAAATTCTTTAAAAAGAGATATACTTGCATTACAACAGGGACTAGACGTTTTAACAATTGAAGAACCTTGGTGTAAAAGCGTGATTTTAAATTCTGAAAAACCTATTTTGATTGTTGAAGGAATGTCTTCGGCATTCTTACCCAAAGAAATTTTTGACCTATCTATTTGTTTAAAAACAAGCTCTGAAACTGAATTTAAAAGAAGATCTATTAGAGATACTCAAGAAAGAGGTCGTGATTTAAAATTTATTCATAATACACATGAATCTCGAAGAGAACAATATAACTATTATTACCAACCATTTGAAAAAGATGCTGATATTGTAATCGAAACGTAAAAATAGCCATTTTATATTTGGTTATTTTTTTCAGTTAACAAGTTATCTTAATCAAAGTATTTCCATCAAATTCTGCTTCTACAATCCATGGGAATTTATGTTTGTATTTATCAAACATTTCAAACTTAAAGTCTTTTTGATAATAATTAATTATTGTTGATAGTGCTGTCCCATGTGTTCCAATAACAATTGTCTCATCACTTGAAGTCTTCTCCAAGATAGCATTTATGGCTTTGATATTTCTTTGTTGAACTTCTCGTAAACTTTCTCCCTTTTCCAACTTATAGCTAAAGTCTTCCCACTGTTTTCTTGCCACTTCATTAAAATTATCAATCCATCCTTCAGAAAGTTTACGCTCTCTTAGTTCGTCAATTATTATTATTTTTTTATTTTTACTTTCAGCTAGTGGTCTGATAGTATCTATTGATCGTTTATAAGGGCTTGAGTAAAATTTAGATATTGAAACAGATGAAAATTGATTAACTAATTTTTTACTTGAATCTACACCCTTTTCAGTTAACTCTCTTAACATATCATCGTGATTATTGTAATTAGGCTCAGCATGCCGTATAAAATAAATAATTGTTGTCATATTTCTCCATATTTTTCTGTGGATTTAAAAAATAATTTAAACTTTATCATAACTATCTCCTCCAGAACCCAACTGATTAGCAGTATTAAGTAACTTTCTTAATCGATTCGTTTCAAGTTCTACTATTTCTTTTCCTGTCTCAGTAATAATATAAACTTTTCTTCTTCTATCATCACTTGGGATAGACTTTATCCATTTTTGTTTAAGTAAATTTTCAATGGCACCGTACATTGTCCCTGCGGCTATTCTAACATCACCGCCACTCATTTCTTCAACTTTTTGCATAATAGCATAGCCATGCGCTTCCTCAAACAAAGCTAATAAAATATAATAGGTAGTTTCTGTTAACGGTAAATGTTTATTCCTTTTCATCAATTTTCTTTCTATACAGTTAAACTTTATATAGTTATTCTATATAATATAACTATATAAGTCAACTGTATATTTAAACTTATTAAAAAGAAAAGAACAGATAGCCTATCCAATTATTCGTTTGGAGTTTTTTATTTTAGTCGTAACTTCTCAAAAGTACTATAGTTTTTTATAATCTATTGACTATAGTACTGTTGTTTATTCATCTCATCCTGATCTTAATACCTTTAATTATAACTTCTTATCCAATCTATACAGTTAAAATACCTCCTCATAAACACAATAGTTTTTAAAATTAATAATAGAGACTAGAGTTCATCACTCTGGCCTCTATTATTTTTTATTCAATTTATATCCATTGATTCATCTCTTATGATATTACTTGAATAAGCTACCATAACCAATGATAACAGTAATCCTAAAAATTTCTTTTTCTATATTCTACAACCACTTTTCCAATGTATTATCTAAAATAATCGTTATTTGGGTTTATTCATCTGTTTGGCTAGTTTTCTTCACAATTAATCAAGAAGTTTTACATATATCCTTGAATCTCTATCTGGAAAAATGTAGTCTACATCTAGTTCATCTCTTGTTATTTGCTTAAATCCTTGATTTTCATAAAAGAAGTGAGATCTTTTCTCTTTTTCTGGAGTATCCAAGACAATTCTTGTGAATTTACTAGCTCGAGCAAAAAGCATAAATCTTTCAAATAATTTTCGACCAAGTCGAACAGGATTTCCTCTATATTTTGGATATGTAAAAAATTTTTTTAGAACAGCTGTTTTATCATCAATACGCAGTAACGAAATCGAACCAACTACTTTTTCATTTTCTAAGGCAATCCAAAATTGACCTTTTCTGTTTTGATAATAATTTTCTATTTGAAAAATATCGTCTTGTTCAGCCATCTTTATATCAAGTTTAGCTTCTATATTCTGACAATAATTAATTAAATCTACTAGCTGTGCTAAATGGTACGGATTATTCTCGTATTCTTTAATTTCCATAATATATTTCCTTATTTTGACTTTAAAGTATATTTCTGCAATGAGGTATGCATAAGACATCATATTAGTTGGAAATATTGATCTAGATAAGTCAAATAGCAGCAAGACTCTTAATTCGGTTTTATTTTTTCAAAAAGTAGCTATCGCCTTATTGATATCTTATCAAAATTAAACTTCACTTTTTTCAAAAATGTACATGCTAAGTAATAACGTCATTATAATAAGCAAAAACACTAATATGCTCGGTTCCATTAAGTCTTGAACTTTAAACTTTCCACTTAACATTTCTCCTTGTTTTTGGATAAGAAGCATAGGATTATAGCTTTTACTGATTTTAAAAAATCCAGATACTACACATAACACCACCATAAAAAGACAACCTAACAAAACCCCTAAAGTTTTACGAAAAAGAACTGAAAAAAAGAGTATTAAGCTTATGAAAAGAATACCGATAAACCATGTTGCACCGTAAACCATTAATTTATGACTTCCTTCGTTACTAAAGTAATATAACGTATAACTAAAATGGATGACAACACTTAATAAGTATGACACTGTCCATAGAAGGGTAATTACTATAAATTTAGCAAGTATTATAACTTTTTTGGCTAACCCCTTCGTAACTAGATTAATTAAGGTTCCTTTTGAAAATTCTTGCGTCAGTGTACTACTAAATAAAAATACTAAAATAACTAAACCAAGCTGATTCATATTTTTAAAATACTGAATATAAGAATCAATATAGGTAGGCTCTGGTATCGCTCCCTGTAGTTTTTTAGGTAAAATTCCTGCCATAATATCAGGCATCATAAGTGCAGTTAAGGGACCTAATATACCAAATATTGAACAAGTAATCAGAATAGATATAACTTTGTATGTCCTAACATTCTCCATCCATTCTTTTTTTAACATTACTGCTAAAGATTTCATTTGGTAACCTCCAAATAAAGCTCCTCTAAACTATTGTCAATGACTTCAATAGCTGATGGGCTAATCTTTAAAGAAACTAAATCTTGGTAAAAACCAGCTAGTAAATCTGCTTTGTTATCCATTTTAGAGCCTTTGAGAGTCAGTGCATACTCATTATCTTTCTTTTCTATCTGATAGTTATGAGATAGTACCTTAGCTTCAGACTTTGTCACTTTTATTAAAATACGAACCGAATAATTTTCCTCTGATTTTTTTCCTTTTAACTCTTCAAGAGAATAAATCCCACACTTAGTTAACACCAGAACGTGATCACATATTTTTTCGATATCAGAGAGAATATGGGTAGAAAAAATCACAGTTTTTTCTCCTCTAAGATTTGAAATAATATCTAAAATATCTTGGCGACCTTTCGGGTCTAATGCAGAGGTTGGTTCATCGCAAATAATAATTTTAGGATCATGAACCAGTGCTTGGGCTAATCCAAGACGCTGTTTCATTCCTCGAGAATAAGTAGCAATCTTTTGGTGATTATCGTCAAGTCCAACTGACCTAAGTAGTTCTTTGTTAGAAAGCTTATGCTTTGATCTCGCTAAACCAGAACATAAATCAAGATATTCTAGAGCTGTCATATAATCGTAGTACTCGGGAACATCTGGGAGATAGCCAATCAGTTGATTGGTATCTGTTCTTCCAAAATTAACTTTTTTACCAAAAATTGTTATGAAACCCGTATCGAATTTTAACAATCCTAAAATCATTTTTATTGTCGTTGTTTTACCTGCTCCATTTGGTCCTACGAATCCATAAATCATATTTTCTTCTAAATCAAAAGAAACATTATTTAATATTTTTTTAGGACCAAAAGATTTTGTAACGTTTTGAAATGAGATAGCTTTCATTCATTATTCCCTTCCAAAATAAGAAATGCAATTGGCCCAATTATATTAAGAAATATAATGACCAAAAACCAAACTGGCTTTGAAAGGTGTTTAGTCATCTTAAGTTTACTTAGTTTGACTAGAGAAATGATAATTAAAGCTCCTTGCAACATAATCAACGGAACTAGGAATGGTAATAATTGATTTGGTATTTCTGTATTCATATTAGTAATCCTTTTTTAAATCGTTAAGTTTTTGAATCATTTGTTGAAATTCTTTACGCCCTGATAGTTCTTTAAATTGTGAATTTTGAAATAAGTCCTCAACTCGTTCTATTACCTGTAATTGACTCGTCGGTGGTGCAATACCAGTAGGTATTGTCTCTAACCAATCATCGATGGTATAAAAGAAAGTATCACCGTGTAATTCAAATCTTTGGAGCAATTGTTTTAAAGATTTAAAACATTGTTTTAAGTATCCTAATGCCTTATCATCATCACTTTTACTATAATGACAAGCTAAACTATAATAACACTTGATGACTGTGTTGGGATGCAAAGAGTTTAATTGAAACGCTTCTATCATATGTTCAAGCCTTTCAAAAATATCGCCTTTGTTTTCTTCAACTTCAAAAGTTGATAAACTCAATAGATACTCGCATACAAGTAGAATCTGCTGATAAATTTCAACCTGTAATACTTGCTTAGCTCGGTAAACATCGCCTTTTGCAAAAAAGCTATTAGCTAAAAGTAATTCTTCACCTAATTTATAGGGACTATTCTGGTAAAGGTTTATCACTTCATCATATTCAAGGTTGTGAAAAAGAACGACCGTTTTGAACATTATCGCCGTCTGGAGGTCAGACTCAACTACTGTTTTACTAATAATTTTATTTAGTGTACTTAGTGACCACTCTTTCATTTCTGAATCATTAAGGTTGGTTAGGTTGCTCAAGACCATATTAATCATTATCAACAGAGTCTTAAAATCGTTAGGGAACTGTTTTGATAATTCCTTAACTTCCTGAAAGAAATCTCTCTCAGACAATACATTTGCTTTTATTTTTAGATCCTTAATGAGCTGATTTCTTTGATCATCTGACAATGTTTTTTGATAACCGACTAAGTCATCCAAGCTAATATCAAAAAGATTAGCCATCAAAATAAGATAGTCAATATCCGGTTTAGCTTGATTATTTTCCCACTTTGAAATTGTAGTTTTTGTTAAATGCAGATAATCACTCAAATTCTCTTGCGTCATACCAATCTGAGTACGTTGTAAATAGATATTCTCTCCAAGCATCGGTCAATCTCCTTTCACGTCCATTATAGAGTTTCTAAATCAAAAATAAAAGTTCCTATCAGGAAATATAATATAAAAAAGTTTCCCTAGAAGAAACTTTTTCGTTGATTAATAAGTGGCAAAACAGCATTAATAATAACAATGGTTAAATAAAAATTAACTTCACTAATATTTGTCATTGAAAAATAATGAATTATAAAAGAGCCCTTAAGAAAGGCTCTTTTATAATTCATTGGTAACTACTATTTTTATTGTAACTCTTTCAAAGATACAATAGCAGACAAACCACAATATGACGATGCTCCTAGTAACAACGACCCTAAAATATCCGTTAAAAAATGATTTTCTAAATAGAGTCTTGAAAAAATAACTGATGCAAGGATCACTAATGCAAATATTACGAAAACTACTTGTGACAATACTCTTCTCAATCTCTGTCTTGCAACCACTAAAACAAGAATCATTAATAAAAACGTTGATATCGTATGTCCACTGGGGAAACTATAACCCGAATCAAAAACAAGTTGATTCATAGGTCTATGACGTGCGATGATATCTTTTAAAAGCAATGCCAAAGCATTGGTACCAAAAAATAACATAAATAGCCACACAGCTATTCTTTGGTTTAAAAAATATTGATACCCAAGGATAACAAGTGCTATTAATGACGTTGTCAAAGGGCTGACAACTGTTGATATTATCGTCATTAAGTTAGTTAAATCGGGGTTTCGTATGCTTTGAAAAAAAGCTGAAGTGATATTATCCAAATAACTTATCATATCACTTTGAGATTTAACTGCTAATGTTAACACTAAAAAAGAAACAAATAGTATAACACACTGGAAAAAGGGTTTCTTGTTCACTACATAACCTCACTTTAATAAAGAGATAAATCTTCATACATTATGGTTTAAAATATTTAAAAAATGCTTAAAGCACGCGCTAACCTTTTAGGTTTAAATATGACTATTCACAAACTAGAAGAAATACCAAATACGAACTTTTCCTATTAATTAGCGTTCAAATTTTCATTAATAAAGCAATATTGCTACAATATACTTGAAACGGAGGGAACAATGGATATTACAGATTATCAAAAATGGGTGAGCGAATTCTATAAAAAAAGAAACTGGTATCAATACAATTCTTTTATTAGAAGTAATTTTCTTTCAGAAGAAGTCGGCGAATTGGCTCAAGCCATTCGCAAATATGAAATTGGACGTGACAGACCTGACGAAACCGAACAAACTGATTTGGAAAACTTAAATGATATAAAAGAAGAACTAGGAGATGTCTTAGATAATATCTTCATACTTGCTGATCAGTATAATATCTCACTAGAAGAGATTATCAGCGCACATCGCACTAAATTAGAAAAGAGGTTTGAAACATGAGAATAACTATTTTTTGTGGAGCAAGTACTGGGGAAAATCCTGTTTATAGTGAAAAAACAGTTGCCTTAGCACAATGGATGGCACAAAACAAACATTCTCTGGTGTATGGTGGAGGAAAAGTTGGCTTAATGGGAGTCATGGCTGATACTGTGATTGCAAATGGTGGCTATACTACTGGTGTTATTCCGACATTTTTAAGAGATCGTGAAATTGCACATGAAAATTTATCAGAGCTTATCATAGTAAATAATATGCCTGAACGTAAGGCAAAAATGATGCTACTTGGAGATGCCTTTATCGCTCTACCTGGTGGACCTGGTACCCTTGAAGAAATTTCCGAAGTTATCTCTTGGTCTCGCATCGGTCAAAATGATAATCCTTGCATTTTATATAATGTTAATGGCTACTTTAATGATTTAAAAAATATGTTTGATCATATGGTTGGTGAGGGTTTTCTTAGTCTGGAAGATAGAGAAAATGTCCTATTCTCAGATGATATTGCTGAAATCGAAGATTTTATAACGAATTATAAAGTCCCTAGCACGCGCCAATACTAGATTGATAAAAAAAGGAAGTTTCTAATTGAAATTTCCTTCTTTTTTCGAAGCGATTACCCTTGGTTCATTTTTCTTTCAGCTGGTCAAGCCCGTCCTCTCAATATCCAAACTCATCCTTTCTGATCGAGAACTTATAAATTTTTAGGTAATCTTTAGAGAAGCCAAAACCATAGTCTTGTCCATGTATTTTATCTTATTAGAAGTATCCAAGTGCTCGTCCCTATTGACTAATGACTTAGAAACCTATACATTATACATTATAATATTTCTTTGTCGTTACCGTTATTAATAAGGAGGTAATCAATTGAATCAAGAAAAAAAGAGACTTAACCTAATCGGGCTGATACTTTTAGCTCAGGCTATTGTTTTAAGTTTGGCGACTACACTATTTGCTGAAATCTTACAAAATGATGTCTGGATAGGTATAGCAAGTACTTTAATCGCCTTACTCATTCCTTGTTTTTTTATGGGTTTTAAAAATTTAAAAAAACATCTAACGGCAACTCATCATACAATCACTTTCACCACTATTTTATTCTTGTTAAGCATTATATATACTACTAATAATATAGTCTCCACAATATGGGATGCTGTGCTAAATCATCTCAATATTATGGAATCGGAAAGTCAAAATTATGATGCCACCTTCAGTATACTTATGATTAGTTATTCTGTTGTTGTAGGTCCTTTTTTTGAAGAAGTTTTATACCGAGGAATAGTATTGAATTTATTATCCAAGTATGGTAAATGGTTTGCCATTATCACTTCTGGCATCCTATTTGGTTTAATGCACCAAGACATTTCTCAGCTATTGACTACATCTATTGCGGGTATCATAATGGGTTTTATCGCTTACCATTATTCCTTTAAGGTAGCCCTACTCCTTCATATCTGCAATAACTTTATCGTAGAAATTTTCACCCAGCTATCAACAGTAAACGAGTTATACGGGACTTATTTTGAAAATATATTGCTAATTTTAGCAATCTTATTTATATTATATTACCTTTTTACGCATAGGAATACTGCTCGCCGTCGTATAAGTCTGCACTCTAACGTTCGAGAGGCTGACTCAATAAACTCTAAACAACACACAAAATTATTACTTACTAGTTGGCCTTTTATTCTCCTTGTCATTTACGACATTGTCCTAACAACTATTAATTAAGACCAAGCCACAAGACACAAAAAGTATGGTTTTGAAAAGGATAATCATCCTCCTTTTCAAAACACATACTTTTCTTTATGTTTACTAAAAGGTCATTAATAGTGAGATAATGTCAATTTTTTTATTATCAAATATGGTAGACTACACAGGACATATTTACACTTCTAGATTTCCTCTCCACGCTTCTGTGCCACCATCTACATTGAATACTTTGTAGCCTTTCAACTCAAGAAATTGGCATGCTCTAATAGATCTTCCCCCTCGTTGACAAACAAGATAATATTCCTTATTTTTATCTAACTGTTCAAACTTATGACTGAGTTGACTCAAAGGAAGATTTATCGCACCTGGAATATGCCCCCCACGATACTCATGCTCTTCACGAACGTCTATCAAATGGATATTATTATGCTGGGCAATCAATGTTTCTAATGCTACAACAGTTATCTTTTTAGTCATAATCTTTATTTCCTTTGATACTTGGCAAATTTAGTCAAATGACTAATCACTTTATTATTTAAAATGGTGACATCGTTCTACTATTATGACTATTGTCGTAAACCTTTTAATCATAAAAATCATGGTAGTACAAAATCACGAAGTCGACAGCATCACACGAAAAATACAAATATTATTTTAATGCTGTTTGAAGTGCTGCTTGTAATGTTACAATCTCTTGATCAACTTGTTGTACCGTAACATTTGGATTCAACTGAACTCCAACAGCATGTGTGATTGCTTTATTTAAAGTATTGTAAACTTTAAATTCTTTGACGTTAAGTACTTTTTTATCTCTAGTAAAGCGTGTATTCCAGATTTCCTTATCAAGTTTTGATTTTGTATAGATGGTAGCTCTATCAGTTGGTTTTAAATCAGGATAAGTTAAAACTTTTTGTTCTAATGCCTTTACATCGTTAACTTGAGCTTTAATTGAATCAACTGAAGCAAATGGATCTAAAATGCGAATAACTAGCTTAGTTATCCCAAATCCCATATCAATATTTGCTTGACTAACCTTATTTGTTAAATGTTGAGTTGAAAAAGTGATTGCTTCAATCACATCTGTTAAGGCTTCTACACGACTACCAATAGAATTCAAATCATAAACTGTCTCAGGGTTGGCACGCAATGAAGTCTTTAATTTTTCAACACTAGTAATAGCCTCATTAACCGGTTTTTCATAATCTGTTCCCTGAACATTATCTTTGATATTTCTCAACTGAATGCTATCTTGATCAAGCTTTTGAGCCATTTGCTGGGCTTGATTATTACTATTTACATGATTTACCACTTGTGGAGTTGTCACTTGATCAGCATGTACTTCTAATACAGCTGGTGAAAATAACAATACACCAGCCACTAGAGTTCCAGATAGATACATCATATGTTTAACGTTCATAATGAATTTCCTCCTTTAAACTAAAATCACTTTTACTGCAGTATTTTTAATTTACAGGGCCCATGTTTGTATCTTACTACTTGTCCAAAAGGTCGTCAAGCGCTTTCTTTTCCCCTATATTTTACATTATTACAAATAAACTGCATTTTTTTCATAAAACTAATATTATCATTTTGCTATAATATACTTGCGCCTATCCTTTTGTTAATTTCTGATAATTTAATTTAGATTTTCATGTAAAAAACCATAACGATAATTTACCACCTTATATAAATCTAAATATTTTAGAAAATTTCTACTTATCACTATTTTTATCAAATAGATTAGCTTAATGTTTTTCTTAAAAAATAAATTTAATAAGAAACGTACTATTTTAGATAAAATCGTTCCATTATGCCCAAAAAACCATACTAAAACTCATTATTTTTACTTTCTGTTTAGAAATTCATACTAGACCAAGTATTTTAGACACTTAAAAAGCCTTAAACATGATAAGTTCAAGACTTTTTATTACTTAGTATTTTAAACCAAGATATGACCATCATCATTCCAAGCAGTCCAAATAACATTAGGATTCTCAATCATTTTTTGAAGTCTTATCCTATCATTATGTGGACGTTTAATCCTAGAGTCTCGAAAGAGTTACGATAGTTCATTGGCTGTTATTCTCTTATCGTTCATATATACTCTGTCCATCGTAAAAATCCTTTCTTCTAAATATCACCCATACCATAATTAAAAAACATAAGTGCTAAAATTTAAATTTATTAATTTTTTAGTGCTGATTAATGTGGTTTGAGCACTGTTAGAGATTTTCTCAAATAATCACTTTTCTTAGGAAAGACAAATGATAGACTTAATATTACGACCAATGGTATTATCCATATCTGATAAATCAATTGATAAACCTGTAAAATATGGGTGTAGTCTATTATCGCTAGATGCTTTAAATGAGTTGTTAATATTGACATAAATACTGAAACACCAAATATTGAACCAATTTGTCTAACAACACTTATAATACTCTGAGAAATAGTTAATGCCTCATTTCTTAGATTTGAAGCAGATAAAACATTGATTGGTCCTGCAATTGTTCCAAAACCTATTCCTAAACACAAAATAGATAATATCATTAATAAGTTGTTCTTAGGATTGATGTAAGTCAGCAAGCTATATGAAAAAAGAATAAATGTCAAACCTATGAATACGAGTAACCTTGGTCCGAGCTTATTGATTAATAAACTACCCATCCCACCAAAAATAAAAACAGTAATAGACATTGGAAGTAACATAAGTGCTGCCATAAATTCTGTTTTCCCTTGAACATTAGTTAGAAAAATCGGCAAAATAACAATTACACCTATATAAAAAAATTGAACAATAAAAGCAAGCACTGTAGAGGTAGTGAAAACTTTAATACTAAATAGCCTCAAGTCAATCATTGGATAACTACTACGCTTCTCAATATGAATAAAACCTACACCAGCCATAAAAGCTGAAAGTACACAAACAACTGTTTTCCAGTCACTGACTCCCCAATCTTTAACCTTTACAATACTTAAAACAGCACTTAAGAGACAGCACATAGAAATAAGAGAACCAAACCAATCAATTTTAACTGCAAACACTTTTTCTGTCTTAAAATTATAAGTTAAAATCAGTATCAGAATAGCTACTATAATAAATGGTAGATTAATAAAAAAAATCCAATTCCAAGATAAATTATCCGTCAATAGCCCACCTAAAGTAGGACCAATAGTAGCTGCTCCTCCTTGTGTTAAACCTAAAATAGCTACTACTTTAAATCTATCTTTGATAGACCAAATAGATATCCCTAAAGCATTTCCTATAGGTAACAAAATAGCTGCTCCAAAGCTTGAAATAACTCTTCCAATAATTAACTGTATAAAATGGATTGAAAATCCTGCAATAAGACTACCTATTCCAAATAAAAACAAACCAATAATAAAAACTTTCCCTCTACCAAAAAGATCAGCTACCCTACTTAAAGGAATTGTAAAGGTAGCAAATATAATAGTATATACATTCAAAGCCCAGGATAATTTATCTATACTGACGCCTAGTCCTAACTTAATTGCTGGCAAAGCAATATTCATTATAGTTGTATCTAACATGACTAAAAAGATTCCTAAGCACATTACAACTGTTAATAACATTTTTTTTAGCATATCTTCTCCCTTTTTAAAACAGAGCTTTTACTCATATTTATGATACACCTCTATTTCAGAAAAATCAACCCTAAGATGAGTTTTAACTCATGTTTAATAAAACGAAGAATCTAACGACAATAATATCAACAACTTCAGAGGTGATATCTAGATTACATTTACAGGAAATTATGTTACCATGTGTATAAATAACTATATCAGAAATACATCAATCTAAAGAAAGTGAGTAAACAGTTTGGATAAAAAAATAAGGATTCCTAGTCAAAAAAGAAGCATCAACAAATCACAAAAAATATTAGAAACCGCTAGACAGTTATTTTCTCAAAAAAACTATTTTGATGTTACTACTAATGAAATAGCAAAAAAAAGTTCCATATCTATTGGTACTCTTTATTCTTATTTTTCTAATAAAGAAGATATTTTAGTAGCACTATTAAAAGATTACAACAACAGTTTTATAAAGATTTTCGATGATATAAGCACTGAAAAGTTTGTTGCTCTCTTTCAAGTCAACCAACGTGACTGGTTAGAAAAACTTATTGATAAATTACTTCAAAATGAAGATGCAGATTTTCATACTCAAATAGAGATGCTATCTTACACTATTCCTGAAGCAAAGAATACTCTAGAACAACACCACTATAAAATTAAAGAACTCACTTATCAATGCCTGCTCAGCTACACTCAACAAGAAGACAATAAAGAGTTGAAAATGCTATCGGAAATTATGTTTAACTTTATTTCATCTATTGTCGATAACCTACTTTATACTAAACATACCACTATTGAACAAGAAGAATTAAAAAATAGTAGTATTGACTGTATTTTACTTATAATACAAGAATATCTAAATAAAAAATAGTAACCCTTATAAAATAAGTAAATCCTAAGTACAGCATTAACTTCAAGTAAACAATTTAACGGAGGTAGTATATGAAAATAGCAATAATCGGATATAGTGGGTCGGGTAAGTCCACTTTAGCGAGAAAATTGGGAAATTACTATAATTGCAATGTATTACACCTTGATAGTATTCACTTCGCCCCAAATTGGGAAGAGAGAAAATATGATGACATGATTGACGATGTCAGCAGCATGTTAGAAAAAAGAACATGGATTATAGAAGGTAACTACAAAAAACTGCTATATCAAGAACGTCTAGCAGATGCAGATGAGATTATTTTTTTTGACTTTAATCGCTTCAACTGCTTGTGGAGAGCATTTAAACGTTACTGTAAGTTTCGTGGTAAGACTAGACCTGATATGGCCAATGGATGCCCGGAAAAATTAGATTTTGAATTTATCAGTTGGATTCTTAAAGACGGTCGCTCTGACAAACAAAAATCAAACTATAAACAAGTTGTTAAGGACTACCCTCAAAAAATAAAGGTGCTAAAACACCAACGCGATCTTGATCAATACCTAAAAGAACTCCCTGTTGCATCCAATACAGACCCTCTCAAGAGCTTATAATTATTATACTGACAGTATTTACTCGTATATCTCGCTTTACCTTTTCTATTCTTATTCTTGAAAATTAAATTGTTTTTCATGTTCCAATTTTCTGAATATTCTGCTATAATATGATAATCACTTGGTCAAGAGACAAAAAACTATTCACTTTTAGAGAATAGCTGTCTCTAATCGACCTTTGGAATAGAGGAGGACACTGAATGACAACAAATGTAATGGCAAATTATAGCTACGGAGAAGATTGCTTCAAAGAAATTCCTAGCGTTTTGGCAACTTACCGTATTCAAAGCATTGCTTTCGTCGGTGGCAAACGTGCCCTAGACAGCTCAGAAGCCGAGGTTCGCTCTATTTTAGAGGAAGCAAATATTAAAGTCACAGGAAGCTTTGTCTATGGAACGGATTCAACACAATCTAATATTGACAAGTTAGTAGCCAACCCACAAGTTCAAGCCGCTGATGCTATCTTAGGTTTTGGCGGCGGAAAAGCTTTAGACACAGCTAAAATGGTAGCAAAAGAGTTAGGTAAAAATAGCTTTACTATCCCAACTATTTGTTCTAATTGCTCCGCAGGTACTGCCATTGCAGTTGTATATAATGATGACCATTCTTTCTTAAGATACGGCTATCCCGAGTCTCCACTTCACATTTTTATCAATACACGGATCATTGCACAGGCACCAAGCAAATATTTTTGGGCTGGTATTGGGGACGGTATTTCAAAAGCTCCTGAAGTAGAACGTGCTACCTTAGAGGCTAAGACCAATAAACTACCACATACTGCAGTGTTAGGACAAGCAGTCGCTCTGTCTTCAAAGGAAGCTTTTTATCAATTTGGTGAACAAGGTCTAAAAGACGTTGAAACTAATTTAGCTTCGCGTGCAGTTGAAGAAATTGCGCTTGATATCTTAATCTCAACTGGCTATGCTTCTAATTTAGTTAATCAACCTGATTTCTACTACAATTCTTGTCACGCGCATGCATTTTACTATGGTACAACCGCTATTCAAAGACAAGGTGAATTCTTACATGGCGTTGTAGTTGCGTTTGGTGTGTTAGTTTTACATGCTTATTTCAACGAACTAGAAGAACTTGAAAAAGTAGCTCGTTTTAATAAGTCACTAGGTTTGCCAACAACTCTAGCTGACGTCTCTTTATCAGAAAAAGATATTCCAAAAATTGTTGAAATTGCAATGACTACTAATGAATACAAAAATACCCCTTTCGATCCCAAAATGTTTGCTCAAGCTATTTTAGCAGCAGACGCTTTCGGACAGACACTAGCCTAATAATTCACCAACTCGATTATTCCGATACAAAAATCCCTTAGACACATCATCTAAGGGGTTTTTGTTATTAATAAAGTAAAATACTGCTCTCCATTATAGGAAGTTGCAGTATTAATTTAAATTCTTAGTATTGTATCAGTATTTTTAAATAACTGCTAAAAGATTATTTTTGTAGTTGTTTCAATTGTGCTAACTGATTTCCCAATGATACTAGCATTTCTGTCTGTAACTTTTGAATTTCTAACAATTCAAACTGATCTTGTTGTACCATATGGTCAATCTTTTCGTGCAATAATCTAATTTCTAACTCAGAGGTTTTATTGACATTAAAGTCATTTCGAGCTTGCAAACGATCATAATCAGCAGCACGATTTTGACTCATCATAATAAGTGGTGCTTGGATTGCAGCAATCGTTGATAAAGCTAAGTTTAACAGGATAAATGGGTAAGGATCAAATTGAATACCAAAAGGCTTCATGATATTAACCAACATCCAAATAGCCATAATGGATACAAAAACGATAATAAAAGTCCAAGACCCGCCAAAACGTGCAACATCATCAGCAATTCGTTGACCGATAGTTGCTTGCTTGTTCAAACGCTCTTCAACGTTGAAGGGCTTCTCTTCTTCTTTCATCAAGGTAGTCACATTATATTTTATCTTCTCATTTTTCTGATTCGCTCGCTGAACAATTTCATCAAGATAATTCATACAATAATGACTTAAATTTCCATACGAAATAAAGTCACTATCCAGAGCAAAAGGATAACGTGCTCTTATTAAACCTTTAATGCCTAAGTCTAAATCGGAAACAAATAGGCCTTCTGCTTCACTATAAACTTTTTGATCAATAAAATCGACACATACCATTTTTATACCTCCCTTTCTCAACCAAGATTTATTCAATATTTGAATACGGTCAAGCTAGCCAACAGGCTATAGGCTTTTGGTACTATATAAGTGAGTATTTGATACACCCCTATTAAGCTTTACAGCGTTATTTCGTTAGTCTAAAAAAATCGCTGACATCCATATTATGCCTTAATTTTATGCTACCCATCAAAATAACGCTTTATTCTAAGTCTATAAACTTAAAGAAAACTTAAATTAACTAATTTATCTTAGTATAGAAGGTGGCTTAAAAATCTAGTTTAACCTCTGTTTTGGTACGTAACTTTTATTATAATAATAAACGACCAACTAAAAAGTAAGAAAGTTAAGAGGACTTTCTTACTTGCTTTTTTTGTATATAGTCAATTAACTCAAGAGTCAGATCATAGCGTAAAAAGGGAGTAATCAAATAGATACCATTAAAATAGTTCAAGGCTTCATCAATCAAGGACTTACTCTCGTTTAAGGCCAAAGTTAAACAAGCTTCTTTGTCGTCCTTTACCTTTTCAAGAGCAGATAAAAATGACTCAGAAAGTTTAATACCAGGAACTTCATTGTGTAGAAAAACAGCGTTATTATAACTTGTTATTGGCATAATTCCGATAAAAAAGGGTTGTTCAACTGTTTTAGTAAGATCAGCTAATTCCTTTAACACAGAGTGATCAAATATTGGTTGTGTCATAAAATAATCAGCACCAGAAGCTACTTTTTTCTCAATCAATTTTACGGTTCGAGTAAGGTTTTTCACATTAGGATTAAAGGCAGCAGCAACTGTAAAATCTGTTGGACGTCTCAAGCTAGCACCACTATAAGATAAACCTTGATTAAGTTGTTTAATCAGAGAAAGGAGTTTAAAGGAAGTCACATCATAAACACTAGTCGCTCCTGGGAAATCACCAAGTTTAGTCGGATCTCCTGTTATGGCTAAAATATGGTTAAAACCTAATAATTCCATGCCCAACAGTCTAGACTGTAAACCAATTAAATTATGGTCACGACAAGCTATATGTAGTAAAAAGGGTGTACTAATTTCGTCTTTAAGCAAGCTAGCTATACTTAAATTACAAATACGTGTATTAGATAGTGAATTATCTGCTAAAGTAATTGCTGCAATACCTTTTTGGTCAATCGCTCGTATAGCCTTTTGAAACTGAACGATATCTAAATGTTTTGGAGGATCTAATTCTGCGATAATTGTTACTTCTTTTTTTACCTTATCCACTAGAGTATCTGTTCGTCTGATACGCCTAACAAAATCTTTTACAGGTATTATAGGAGTAACAACCTTTCGTTCAATAGGTTTCAATCCTCTAATAGATCGTTTCACAGCTCTAATATGATCTGGAGTTGTCCCACAACAACCACCAATAAGCCTAACTCCTTCTGCTACGAGAAGTTCTGCAGATTTTCCAAAATACTCTGAATTCTGACTAAACTGGTATTGACTATTCTCACCATCTAAAGATAACTGACTTGCATTAGGATAAACTGACAAATAAGACTGGGCAAATAAAGGAACTTGCTTCAATGATTGGATCATATGATAGGGTCCAAGGTGACAATTTAAGCCAATCACATCTGCACCTAGCATAACTAATTGGCTGAGCGCCTCTACAATAGGCCTTCCATTCGATGTTACCCCTGCTTCATGAAGAGAAATATTAGTAATAATTGGTAGATCAGTCATCTCCCTCACAATTTTTAAAACTGTCGTTATCTCCTCAATATCATAATAAGTTTCAAACAATAATCCGTCTAGCTGTCCAGTCGCCAATAAAGCCTCAACTTGTTCCAAAGTTTCTTCTACAATATTATCCAATGTTAAATCGCATTGTCTTTGAGAACGAAAACCTCCAACAGTACCTAAAATAAATGTTTCTTTACCCAAAGTCGCTTGATGAGCTAGATTAACTGCTGCTTGATTGATAGAGACAACCTGATCTTCCAAACCGTAGTTCTTTAATCGATGACGTTGAGCTCCATAGGTATTCGTCTGAATAACATCTGCACCCGCTTCAATATAAGCTTGATGAATGGCTAGAACCTTTTCTGGATGTGTTACATTGTAGGATTCATGACAAGTATCTAGCCCATAAGTATAAAGGAGAGTTCCCATTGCACCGTCAGCTACTAGAATATCTGTTTTTAATTTCTCTAAAAACTTGGACATCTTCTTTACTCCTCCCTCATGGCAATCCTTTACTGATTAACCTATTAATTATCTAATTGCTGACGAACCTCTTTGGTAGCTGAAACAAGAACCTCTAAGGCAGCAATTGTTTCTGCTTCACGGCGTGTTTTTAAGCCACAATCAGGGTTTACCCAAAATTGCTCTTTTGATAGACATTTTAGTGATCGTTGAATATTGACAATAATTTCTTCCTTAGTAGGTACGCGAGGGGAATGAATATCGTAAACACCCAGGCCAATTCCTAGAGGATAAACTGCTGTTTCAAAACTTTCAATGATGTCCCCATGACTTCTACTCGTTTCAATAGAAATAACATCTGCATCTAGTGCACGGATAGAATCAATAATTTCGTCAAATTTTGAATAACACATATGTGTATGAATTTGTGTCTCATCTTTCACAGATGAAGTTGCAATTTTAAAGGCCGCAACAGCATCATCTAAGTAAGCCTGTTGCTTTTGCTGGCGTAAGGGTAAACCTTCTCGAAGGGCTGCTTCATCCACTTGTATAATAGCAATGCCTGATTGTTCCAAAAGTTGAATCTCATCTTTTATAGCCAAAGCAATTTGATTAAAAAGATCAGATCGGCTAATATCATCTCGCTCAAATGACCAGTTCGTTATAGTAATAGGACCTGTCAACATGCCTTTAACAGGTTTCTTAGTCAAGCTTTGGGCATAAACCGTTTCTTCAAGGCTTAAGGGTTGAATATGTTTGACATCACCATAAATGATAGGTGGTTTGACCGCCCTTGAACCATAAGACTGTACCCAGCCTAATTTGGTTGTCGTAAAACCAGCTAACTTTTGACCAAAAAATTCAACCATATCCACACGCTCAAATTCGCCATGTACTAACACATCAAGATCAAGATCTTCTTGAATAGCAATCCATCTTCTAATTTCAGTTTTTATGAAATCTTTATAATCTGAGTCAGATAGATCTCCTCTTTTCCAAGCAAGGCGTTTCTTCCTAATTTCAGGTGATTGAGGAAAGGACCCAATAGTTGTTGTTGGTAAAATCGGTAACTGTAATTTTTCAGCTTGCAAAGCTTGGCGTAATTTATACGGACTTCGTTCAAGCTTTACTTCTGCTAATGATTCCAATGCTACATGACGAAAATCAGCAGCTTGAAGAGCTGAAAAACGAGATAAAGCTTCGTGATATCCCTTTGTTTTATTACCATCAAAAGCACTAGCTAATAGTTCTAATTCCTTTAGTTTTTCATCAGCAAATGATAAGCCATTCTTTAACACAGGGTCTAAATGTGTTTCGTATTTAGTCGTCACCGGTACATGTAAAAGACTTGAAGAAGGTTGAAGGGTCAATCGTTTAACAAAGGGACCTATCTCTTCCAATAAAGCCAACGTTTCTTCTAAATTTACTGCCCAGATATTTCGACCATTAACAATTCCTGCAAATAATTCTTTTTCGCGGAATAGACCTTGCTTAACAGCAGCTAAATTTTCCGCCCTACCATGTATAAAATCAAGACCAAATCCCGTTACTGGCAGCCTAGAGAGTTTATCTAAACAGACTGCTGATTCAAAGTAGGTTTGAAAGATGAAGTGGGCTTGTGGTACTTCTCTTGCAAAAAAATCATAGACAGACTTAGCTATATCTACTAAAAGTTCACCTTCATCAGTTACAAATATCGGCTCATCAATCTGAATATAGGTGGCGCCTGCATCTATCAGATCTTGAAAGACCTGCTTATAAAGTGGTAATAACCGCTGAACAGTCGCTTCAAAGTCAATAATTCCTGATGATAAGGAAACATAGGTTATTGGACCAGTGATAACCGGCTTTGCTTTATCACCAACTACTTCCCTAGCTTCTAGATAAAGATCAAGTAAGTAATTATTCTGCAAGTGAGGTTTAGTCTCAACCTCCCATTCTGGGACTATGTAGTGGTAGTTGGTATTAAACCACTTTTTCATAGATGATGCGACATTATCTTTGTCACCTCTTGCAATAGCAAAATAAAGTTCTAAATTCCTCTCATACTCATCGAAACGCTTTGGGATCACATTAAATTGAAATGACAAATCCAAAACATGATCATAACAAGAAAAATCCCCCACTGGAATAAGGTCAATACCTGCCTCTTTTTGTTTCTTTAAATGATTGATACGTAATTGTTTTAGTTGTTTTTCTAAATCTTTTTGTTCAAGATTCCCTGCCCAGAAAGCTTCAATCGCTTGCTTCCATTCGCGCTGTTCACCAAGACGTGGATACCCTAAATTTGAAACTTTTACCATAATTTCCTCCATCAAGTTATAGCTAATAACTAACCCTTTTAGTTTTATGAATTATTTTAGTCCATGAAAACTATAATATCAATAGCTTTTAATATTTTATATTTTTAGCGATTTATATAGTTTTAAACTATATAAACAACTATGGACCTTTTTATAAATTTTAAAACAGCAGCATGTAGATATCTTTAAAAAGCAATCTTACAATCAACTCATATTATCAAGATACAGAAAAATCTGTTGATATTATTAACAATTAGTCAAACTATTACACATCGGCTATCAAAAGTTCCTGTCTAGACAAAAACACAAAAAACGTATCTAGAAATAGATGCGTTTTTTGTGTTTTTATTAATCTCCCATTCCTACACGTTAAAATAGTAATCTCAATAAAGCCATAGTAACGATACCAGTAAGAACAGTGTAAAATAAATTTCGATATCGAATAGTGACAACTAGAGTTGGTATGCCAGCCAATAAATCTAACCATTTTAGTGTTGGCAATTGTCCTAATTTAACTGAAAAAAAGCTAGAGAATGTTAGGGCAAATAAAATAGAAAGAGGAAGAAATTTTAAAAATTTCACAAGACTATTTGGTAGCCCTTTGTATTTTACAAATATGAATGGAGCGACTCTTGGCACCCAAGAAACAACAAAACCTAAAAGAATAGCAAGAAAAACGGTACTATTTATCATCTAAAACAACTCCCACACTACATCCAACAACAGTCGCAAGCAATACTGATAAGGCTCCTGACAAAAAAGTGGCTAATAAGAAGTAACTTAAACCTACAGAAGCAAGAACATATACAACAAGTCGCTTTCCATCAGATAACATCCCAAACAACTGAAATACAAAGAGACCTATAAACATGGCGACTAATGCAAAGTCTAAACCAAACATTTCTGGATTAGGAATAGTACTCCCCAGTAAATTTCCTATTATCGTTGAGATTACCCATGTCAAATAACTCATCACATTATTACCATGCATCCAACTAGGCGATACGACTTTGTGATGTAATGCTTCTCCAAGTAAAACGCCGTAGCTCTCATCTGTTATTAGAGTTCCTATGGCTAATTGATTCATTAGGTGAGCAGACTTGAAGATAGTAGTCGCGTGTAAACTCATTAACATATTTCTCAAATTAACTAAAAATACTGTCATCGTAATAGTCATCAAGTCTGCTTTTGCTAATAATAGCGCACACATAGCAAACTGAGCAGATCCCCCATATACCAAGGCACTCATAAGACCAACTTCTATTGCAGATAAATCTGATGCTGAAGCAACTATCCCAAACGCCAAGCCTATTGAGATATACCCTAAAGCTGTGGGCAAGGCATCTTTCACTCCCTCTTTAAATCCTTTTTCCATCATATCCCCCTAAATTTTCAGTATATTCAGTTATTATAGCACAACGATGATTACTAAGAAAGAAGGGGAACGATTATTTAGCTTTGCCAGCAATTAGACTAATAAATATCCTGTAATTATTCTATAAACCTTTGATATTGTAGCCGTATAGTTGGATAATATTATTATTTTCATAGGATGATTTTTAAAAAATGCTTTAGGTACGGTCTTAAATTGACCATAAAATAATTTGTAATGAAAATTCAGAAAATTGTAGAAAATTTTGATTTTTTATGTTTTAATAGTTTTTGTAATTATTATGTTACAAGAAAAGGAGATTTTTATGAACACAAAACAGCGTTTTTCAATCCGGAAATATAAGTTAGGTGCCGTATCTGTACTTTTGGGAACCCTATTTTTTTTAGGTGGTATCACAAATGTAGCTGCTGATTCTGTCATAAATAAGCCATCTGATATTGCAGTTGAACAGCAAGTAAAAGACAGTCCAACGAGCATAGCAAATGAGACACCTACTAACAACACGTCATCAGCCCTTGCGTCGACAGCTCAAGACAATCTTGTTACAAAGGCTAATAATAATAGTCAAACAGAAACACAACCAGTAGCTGAGTCTCACTCTCAAGCCACCGAGACATTTTCCCCAGCCGCAAATCAACCGGTTGAAAGCACTCAAGAAGTTTCTAAAACTCCTTTAACCAAACAAAATTTAGCAGTCAAACCTACACCAGCTATTTCTAAAGAAACCCCTCAAAACATTGATAGTAATAAAATTATCACTGTCCCCAAAGTATGGAACACAGGCTACAAAGGAGAGGGAACTGTTGTAGCAATTATTGACTCAGGACTAGATATCAATCACGATGCTCTCCAATTAAATGATTCGACAAAAGCAAAATACCAAAACGAACAGCAAATGAATGCTGCTAAAGCAAAAGCTGGTATAAACTATGGAAAATGGTATAACAACAAAGTAATCTTTGGTCACAACTATGTTGATGTCAATACAGAGCTAAAAGAGGTGAAAAGCACTTCTCATGGTATGCACGTAACCAGTATCGCAACAGCTAATCCTAGCAAGAAAGATACAAATGAATTAATCTATGGTGTTGCTCCTGAAGCACAAGTAATGTTTATGAGAGTCTTCTCTGATGAAAAAAGAGGAACTGGACCAGCCCTTTATGTTAAAGCTATTGAAGATGCCGTTAAACTCGGTGCTGACAGCATTAATTTAAGTTTAGGTGGAGCTAATGGCTCTTTAGTTAATACCGATGACCGACTTATAAAAGCTTTAGAGATGGCTAGACTCGCTGGCGTTTCTGTTGTTATAGCAGCAGGTAACGACGGTACATTTGGGAGTGGAGCATCAAAGCCTTCTGCTCTTTATCCTGATTATGGTTTAGTTGGTAGTCCATCAACAGCTCGTGAGGCCATTTCTGTAGCATCATATAATAATACAACACTGGTTAACAAAGTCTTCAACATTATCGGATTAGAAAACAACAAAAATCTCAACAACGGATTAGCTGCTTATGCAGATCCTAAAGTTAGTGATAAGACTTTTGAAGTAGGGAAGCAATATGATTATGTTTTCGTAGGAAAAGGAAACGACAATGATTATAAGGACAAAACTTTAAATGGTAAAATCGCCTTAATTGAACGTGGAGATATTACTTTTACAAAAAAAGTCGTCAACGCTATTAATCACGGTGCTGTGGGAGCTATTATCTTTAATAACAAAGCTGGAGAAGCTAATCTAACAATGAGTTTAGATCCTGAAGCAAGCGCTATTCCTGCCATTTTTACCCAAAAAGAGTTTGGAGATGTTTTAGCTAAAAACAACTATAAAATTGTATTTAACAATATCAAAAATAAACAAGCCAACCCTAATGCAGGTGTCCTATCTGACTTTTCAAGCTGGGGGTTAACAGCAGACGGACAATTAAAACCTGACTTATCTGCTCCTGGAGGCTCTATTTACGCCGCTATCAATGATAATGAATATGATATGATGAGTGGGACAAGTATGGCTTCTCCCCATGTCGCTGGTGCTACTGCTCTAGTTAAACAATACTTATTGAAAGAACATCCAGAACTTAAAAAAGGTGACATTGAAAGAACTGTCAAATACCTTCTTATGAGTACTGCTAAAGCACACCTAAACAAAGATACAGGCGCTTACACTTCACCACGCCAACAAGGAGCAGGTATTATCGATGTCGCAGCAGCAGTTCAGACAGGATTATACCTAACTGGTGGGGAAAACAACTATGGCAGCGTTACATTAGGAAATATTAAAGATAAAATTTCCTTTGATGTTACTGTTCATAATATCAATAAAGTTGCAAAAGATTTACACTATACAACCTATTTGAATACTGATCAAGTTAAAGATGGCTTTGTCACATTGGCTCCTCAGCAACTTGGTACATTTACAGGGAAAACGATACGGATTGAACCAGGGCAAACTAAAACGATTACAATTGATATAGATGTTTCGAAATACCATGACATGTTAAAAAAAGTAATGCCAAACGGCTATTTCCTAGAAGGCTACGTACGTTTTACAGATCCTGTTGATGATGGGGAAGTTCTTAGTATTCCTTATGTTGGATTTAAGGGAGAATTCCAAAATTTAGAAGTTTTAGAAAAATCCATTTATAAGCTTGTTGCTAACAAAGAAAAGGGATTTTATTTCCAACCAAAACAAACAAACGAAGTTCCTGGTTCAGAAGATTATACTGCCTTAATGACTACAAGTTCAGAGCCTATCTACTCAACAGACGGTACTAGTCCTATCCAATTGAAAGCCTTGGGAAGCTATAAGTCTATAGATGGAAAATGGATCTTACAACTAGATCAAAAAGGCCAGCCTCATCTAGCCATTTCACCTAATGATGACCAAAATCAAGATGCCGTTGCAGTGAAAGGTGTTTTCTTACGTAATTTCAATAATTTAAGAGCCAAAGTCTATCGTGCAGATGATGTTAATTTACAAAAACCACTATGGGTAAGTGCTCCCCAAGCAGGAGATAAAAATTACTACAGCGGAAATACTGAAAATCCAAAATCTACCTTTTTATATGACACAGAATGGAAAGGAACCACTACTGATGGTATTCCTTTAGAAGATGGAAAATACAAATACGTTTTAACTTATTACTCTGATGTCCCTGGCTCTAAGCCACAACAAATGGTGTTTGATATCACTTTGGATAGACAAGCTCCTACACTAACAACAGCAACTTATGACAAAGATAGACGTATCTTCAAAGCTCGTCCTGCAGTAGAACACGGGGAATCTGGTATCTTTAGAGAACAAGTTTTTTACTTAAAAAAAGATAAAGATGGTCATTATAATAGCGTCTTACGTCAAAAAGGAGAAGACGGTATCCTTGTTGAAGATAACAAAGTATTTATCAAACAAGAAAAGGATGGTAGCTTTATTCTCCCTAAAGAGGTTAACGATTTCTCTCATGTCTACTACACTGTTGAAGATTATGCAGGCAATCTAGTATCAGCAAAACTCGAAGATTTGATCAATATTGGCAATAAAAATGGTTTAGTAAACGTCAAAGTGTTTAGCCCTGAGCTTAACAGTAATGTCGATATTGATTTCTCTTACTCTGTCAAAGATGACAAAGGTAATGTCATCAAAAAGCAACATCACGGGAAAGACCTCAATTTACTGAAATTGCCTTTTGGTACCTATACGTTTGATCTATTCTTATACGATGAGGAACGAGCAAATCTAATCAGTCCCAAAAGTGTCACTGTAACTATTTCTGAAAAAGATAGCCTTAAAGACGTCTTATTTAAAGTTAACTTACTCAAGAAAGCAGCCTTACTCGTGGAATTTGACAAGCTTTTACCAAAAGGAGCAACAGTCCAGTTGGTTACTAAGACAAATACTGTTGTTGATCTACCAAAAGCAACTTATTCTCCTACTGACTATGGTAAAAACATACCTGTAGGAGACTATCGTTTAAACGTAACGCTGCCTAGTGGGTATAGCACTTTAGAGAACTTAGATGATTTACTTGTATCCGTAAAAGAAGGTCAAGTAAACCTAACAAAATTGACGCTGATTAATAAAACTCCTCTGATTAATGCCCTAGCAGAACAAACTGACATTATTACCCAACCTGTGTTTTATAATGCTGGAACTCACTTAAAAAATAATTACCTAGCTAATCTTGAAAAGGCACAAACTTTAATTAAAAATAGAGTGGAACAAACAAGTATTGATAATGCTATTGCTGCTTTGAGAGAAAGTCGCCAAGCTCTTAACGGTAAAGAAACAGATACTTCTTTACTGGCAAAAGCTATTTTAGCTGAAACAGAAATCAAGGGAAACTATCAATTTGTTAATGCTAGTCCATTAAGCCAATCAACTTATATCAATCAAGTCCAATTGGCGAAAAACCTTCTACAAAAACCTAACGTCACTCAATCAGAAGTAGACAAAGCCTTAGAAAATCTTGATATTGCTAAAAATCAATTAAATGGTCATGAAACTGATTACTCTGGTTTACACCATATGATAATTAAAGCAAACGTTCTGAAACAAACATCATCTAAATATCAGAACGCCAGTCAATTTGCTAAAGAAAATTATAATAACCTTATCAAGAAAGCAGAATGGCTGCTTTCCAATAGACAAGCTACACAAGCTCAAGTTGAAGAGTTATTAAACCAAATAAAAGCAACCGAACAAGAGCTTGATGGTCGCGATAGAGTTTCTTCCGCAGAGAATTATAGTCAATCACTCAATGATAATGACTCTCTCAATACCACACCTATCAATCCGCCAAATTAGCCCCAGGCGTTGATATTCAAAAAAGGCATGACTAAAGAAAGTGAGGTTGCTCAGAAGCGTGTCTTAGGGGTGACTAGTCAAACCGATAATCAAAAGGTAATGACAAACAAGCTTCCTAAAACAGGCGAAAGCACTCCTAAAATAACCTATACAATATTGCTATTTAGTCTCTCTATGCTAGGTCTGGCAACAATCAAACTAAAGTCTATCAAAAGAGAATAAAATACTTTAAAAAATAGAGCAAGGCATCAATTACTAGCTATTAATAGTTAGTGACTGGTGCCTTTTTGTGGAGCTTAAAATGATGTTCCTAAAGACCTTTTCTCTGCAGTATCTTGGTTTATAACACTATAACACTTCAAAGAATAGGAAAAAAACTCTTTTTTTGTTATATTTGATATGACATAAACAGCTAGCTAAAAGTCAAATTATAACTATGGGTATTGAGGTATACATGACAAAAATAATTTATTTCGCTGATGATGAAAAGAATATTCGTGACTTGGTGGTTCCTTTTTTAGAACATGATGGTTTCACTGTTCGAGCATTTGAAACTGGAGACCTTCTCTTAGAAGCCTATAAAAACCAAAAACCCGATTTAGTTATATTAGACATAATGATGCCTGGAACTAATGGTTTAGATGTTATGAAAAGCATCCGCCAACATGATAATATTCCTATTATCATGTTAACAGCTAGAGATTCTGATGTTGATTTCATTACGGCTTTTAATTTAGGAACTGACGATTACTTCACCAAGCCTTTTTCACCTATAAAACTTAGTCTGCATGTTAAAGCATTGTTCAAACGCCTTGATGAAAAAGCAATCAAAAATGACACTCAGTATCAGTTCCTAGATTTAACTCTGGATACTGAAAAGCGAATAGCCCTATTATCAAATGAAGAAATGCCCTTAACCAAGACAGAATTTGATTTTCTTTTAGTATTAATTGAAAAACCTGAAACTGCTTTTTCTAGGGAAACACTGCTTAATCGTATTTGGGGATTTGATGATATTGAAAGCAGAGCAGTTGATGACACTATTAAACGATTACGTAAAAAATTTAAGCAATACCACAGTCAGGTTAGTATCAAAACTGTCTGGGGTTACGGCTTCAAATTAATCAAAGAGGACAAATGAAAAAGAAAAGTTTAATTAGCAATCTTATCCTTATTAATAGCATCACTCTATTTCTTGGTTTTTACCTCATCTATTTTTCTGTCAACTATGTCATTAAAGACTATGTCCATCAAATGACAAGGAATTCCATGCAGGCGAATTTCACCATTTTAGATAGTATCTATAACAACAAGAAAATACCAGATGAAAATATGGTTAACCAAGATAGCATCTTTGTTTGGTCTTACTATGCTATTTTTGACCAGCATTATCGTATGAAATATGGCACTGATAATCATAAAAAAGAGAGCCATGATATTATTCGCTATCTTACCCAAAAAAGATTGTGGCAAATTTCCAAGGAAAAAGATGGTATGTTTGTAACCATCAAGAAAAAAACCTATTATGTAATGACCAAAGACTACTCTGGTATCCTTGTTGATGGTAGCATAAAAAAAGTTCCTAAAGCACAGTCGCAACTTTTTCATGTGATTAACTTTTCAGACATTACTTACACCCAGCATCTAATTACTAAAATTAATCATTTTCTTATAGTTATCTTAGTACTAACCTATATTCCCATGCTATTTATTATGAGGAAGACTTTCACTGGAATTAGAGAATCTATTCAATCAGTACAAACTTATATTTCCAGCCTTTGGAAAAATCAAGGCAATCATCAATCTAGTCAAAAAGAAATTGTCTTTTCTGATTTCGATCCTCTTCTACTTGAGAGCCAAGAAATGGCAAACCGAATCTACCAGGCAAAAGAGAGCCAAAGAAACTTCTTTCAAAATGCCTCCCACGAGTTACGGACACCTTTAATGTCCATCCAAGGATATACTGAAGGAGTTCAAGAGGGTATTATTGATGCCGAGCTCGCACACTCTGTTATTCTGCAAGAGAGCAAAAAAATGAAACAGCTCGTAGACGATATTATCTTACTCTCTAAATTAGACAGTAACTTAAGTGATCAAAAAGATGAATTTTCTTTAAATGAATTACTTAATAGTATTATTGCTTATTTCAAACCCCTAGCTAATAAACAAAAAATTAGTATCACTTATAGACCAGACAAGCATGAAAAGTTACTAAAAGGTAACGAAGAGTTGATTCAACGAGCTATCAATAATATCCTTAGTAACGCACTACGCTATGCTGTTTCTCATATTGACATCTCTTACACAAATCAAAAACTGACTATCTCAAACGACGGACCAGCCATTTCAAAAGAAGACTTACCTTATATTTTCGATCGCTTCTATAAAGGACATGGCGGCCAAACAGGCATTGGACTTGCAATGACTAAAGAAATTATCAAGCAACATCATGGTAATATCATCGCTGAGAGTGATTCGACCTCAACAACTTTTACGATTTATTTCAATTGCCACAAAATTGCCTAACTTTTCCTACAAAAATTCAAAGAAGTTATTGCTTTTTTAACCTATAATACCTATAGATCAAAAAGTTATTCTAAAAGAAAGTGAGTTTTTATATGTTACATTCTAAAAAAATACATTCCTTATCGCTTATTGCCGTTCTCTCTTTAGCAACATATACGAGTTTACAACCAAATCATGTAGCGGCTGAACAATCACAAAAAACATCAACTATTCATATGAGTCAAAAAACTATTGAACATAAGTTAAAAGTTGCAGATAAAGAAGCTGCTCCTCTCTACGCTAAAATCGACCATATCCAACGACATATTGAAGTCAAAAAAGCAAAAGATTTAAAAGTTATTGAATTGTATATTAACAAAGATATCAACCAACTAGAGAAGCAAAATAAACGTCTACTAACTAAATTCTATACTTCTATTGATAATCAAACATGGGATAGCACAAGTGAAGTCAAAAAATTGATTGATAAGACAAACCTATCCACTAACGAAAAAGATAGATTAAAATTATATTTTGAACAACGTGCTTACCTTGAGACAAGGTTGAACGACCGCTATCAAAAATTTGATAACTCTATTGAAAACCAAAATAAAGAACTAAAAATATTGACGTCAAAAATAGAAAAAATCTATCAAAAACATGGTATTACAAAAGAGGTATTAAAAACTTACTATGCTAAAAAAACAGTACGAGCTGACTGATTTAGCTAAAAATAGAAAAATCCCAAAAGTTCATAAACTTTTGGGATTTTATACGCGTAAATATCACTATTTCTAGTAAAATCTTTATCTTATTTCACCACAATATTAACCAGTTTGTTTGGTACTGCGATAACTTTGATGATGTCTTTGCCTGCGATTTCGGCTTGGACTTTTTCGTTAGCAAGAGCAACTTCTTGTAATTCTTCGCGTGAAAGGTCTTTAGCAACTACGAGTTTAGCTTTGACCTTACCTTTGATTTGGACAACGATTTCGATTTCGTTTTCAACCAATTTACTTTCGTCATAGCTTGGCCATGGCACGTAAGAGATTGACTCACCTGAGGCTGTCAAGACTTGCCAGAGTTCCTCACCCAAGTGTGGTGCGAATGGTGCAATCAATTGAACAAAGCCTTTGGCATAGTCGCTAAAGAGTTTGTCTTCCTTGTTGGCTGCATTGACAAAGACCATGAGTTGAGCGATAGCTGTGTTGAATTTCATTTGGTCAACTTGCTCAGTAACAGCCTTAACGGTTTCGTTGTAAACCTTGTCAAGGGCTCCGCTATTTTCCTCAGTAATCTCTTTAGTCGTGATCAAACGGTAAACACGGTCCAAGAACTTACGTGAGCCTTCAAGACCTTCTTCTGACCAAGCAATTGAAGCGTCGAGTGGTCCCATGAACATCTCGTAAACACGAAGGGTGTCAGCACCGTACTGCTCAACAACATCATCTGGATTGACAACGTTCTTAAGTGATTTAGACATCTTAGCTGGTGCTTGTTCAAGCTCTTCACCAGTTTCCACATGGAAGAAGCTGCCATCACGTTTTTCAACCTTGTCAGTTGCCACAAGAGCACCACGGCTGTCGCGGTAGCTTGTTCCCAAAATCATCCCTTGGTTAAAGAGTTTTTGGAATGGCTCCTTAGTTGGTACGACACCGAGATCGTAAAGAACCTTGTGCCAGAAGCGAGCGTAGAGAAGGTGAAGCACGGCGTGCTCTGCACCACCGACATAGATATCAACTGGCAACCATTGTTTGAGGAGTTCCTCGTCAGCCAATTTTTCCGTGTTGTGTGGATCGATGTAGCGGAGATAGTACCAGCTTGAACCTGCCCATTGTGGCATCGTGTTAGTCTCACGACGACCTTTAACACCATCTTCACGAGTCACTTCCAACCAGTCTGTCAAGTTAGCAAGTGGGCTCTCACCAGTACCTGAAGGACGGATATCCTTAGTTACTGGAAGAACCAGTGGCAATTCACTCTCAGGAACCGCTGTCGATGTCCCATCTTCCCAATGGATGATTGGAATTGGCTCACCCCAGTAACGTTGACGGCTGAAGAGCCAGTCGCGGAGACGGTAAGTGACTTTCTCATTACCAACACCTTCTGCTTCAAGCCATTCGACCATTTTGGCAATAGCTGACGCTTTATCGAGACCATCTAGGAAGTCTGAGTTGATGTGAAGACCGTCTTCTGTAAAGGCAGCCTCTTCAACATCGCCACCTTCAAGAACTGGAATGATATCTAGCTTAAATTGTTTTGCGAATTCCCAGTCACGTTCATCGTGGGCTGGAACAGCCATGATAGCACCTGTACCGTAGCTGGCAAGGACATAGTCCGCAATCCAAACTGGAATTTCTTTACCATTAACTGGGTTAATGGCATAGGCACCTGTCCAGACACCTGTTTTTTCTTTGGCAAGGTCTGTACGAGCAAGGTCTGATTTGAGACTTGCTTGACGTTTGTATTCGCTAACGGCTTCTGCTTGGTCAGCTGTTGTAATAGCATCAACCAAGGCATGTTCAGGAGCAAGAACTGCATAAGTCGCACCAAAAAGCGTGTCAGGACGTGTTGTGAAGACAGTAAAGTTCTTATCTGTATCCTTAACCTTGAAGGTTACATTGGCACCAGTTGACTTACCAATCCAGTTGCGTTGCATGTCCTTGATTGACTCTGGCCAGTCAACTTCTTCCAAGTCTTCTAGCAGGCGTTCTGCATAGGCAGTGATTTTGAGCATCCATTGGCGCATTGGTTTTCTGACAACTGGGTAGCCGCCACGTTCTGATGTACCATCTGGAAGAACCTCTTCGTTGGCGATGGCTGTTCCCAATTCTTCAACCCAGTTAACTGGAACTTCTGCTTCGTAGGCTAGGCCTTTTTCATAAAGCTTAGTAAAAATCCACTGTGTCCACTTGTAGTAGTTAGGGTCAGTTGTGTTAACTTCACGATCCCAGTCGTATGAGAAACCAAGAGCATTAATCTGGCGTTTGAAGTTGGCGATGTTTTCAGCTGTAAACTCAGCTGGGTCATTACCAGTATCCATAGCGTACTGCTCAGCAGGAAGTCCAAAAGCATCCCAACCCATTGGGTGGAGGACATTGTGACCTTGGGCACGTTTGAAACGGCTGAGAATATCCGTTGCTGTATAGCCTTCTGGGTGACCAACGTGGAGACCAGCTCCAGATGGGTATGGGAACATATCTAGGGCATAAAACTTAGGTTTTGATGCGTCTGTTCCTGTTTTAAAGGTGTGATTATCTGCCCAAAAAGCTTGCCATTTGGGTTCGATTTCTTTGTGATTATAGAATGTCATCGCACTTCTCCATGTCAAAAAAGTATAGTCTTCTTATTATAACACGAAAAACAGCAATAAAAAAGGTGAAAATACCCTCAACAGCAGGTTCTCTCCCCACTTATCCTTGACAATAAACTAAACTTACTCTATACTATTTCCAAATGACATAATGCTTTAACCGTGTCCTGTGAGACATATAAGCGACCAAAATAGGATTCTATACAGAAATCCTACTATTTTTGCGAGCGTTTATAGAACTCAAGGGTAGCAGCTTGAGTTTTTTCTTTTACATTATAATGAGTTGAAGCAGCTATGACATCTCTGCTTTAGAATTTTTTCTATTGACAGTATTTAATAACGGTGGTCTGTGAGCCATCATTAAAGGAGGAGACTTATGTCACCATTAAATATCAATAAGAATAATTGGCGCGCCCTAATCGCTGCCATTGTCGCATCCGGAACCGATGATTTAAATATCATGTTCCTTGCATTTTCTATGTCAACTATCATTACTGATCTTCATTTATCTGCGGCACAGGCTGGTTGGATTGGGACAATTACCAACTTGGGAATGCTCGTGGGAGGACTAATCTTTGGTTTATTAGCTGATCGCTACAATAAATTTAAAGTTTTCAAATGGACGATTCTAATCTTTTCAATCGCAACTGGTTTAGTTTTCTTCACTACTAATTTATCATATCTCTATATCATGCGCTTCATTGCAGGAATTGGCGTTGGTGGCGAATATGGTATCGCTATTGCCATTATGGCAGGAATTGTCCCAGCTAATAAAATGGGCCGGATTTCTTCACTAAATGGTATCGCTGGTCAAGTCGGATCTATTAGCTCAGCACTCTTAGCAGGATGGCTAGCACCAGCACTCGGTTGGCGGGGACTTTTTCTCTTTGGCCTTCTTCCTATAGTTCTCGTCCTATGGATGCAATTTGCTATTGATGATAAAGATATCTTAGATCAATATAATACAGACGCAGATGATGAAACTCTAGATATCAGTATAAAAGCTTTATTTGATACTCCTGTATTAGCCACACAGAGCCTAGCACTAATGGTTATGACAACTGTTCAGATTGCCGGATTCTTTGGCATGATGAACTGGTTACCAACTATTATCCAAACCAACTTAAACGTTTCTGTCAAGAATTCATCATTATGGATGATTGCAACCATTCTTGGAATGTGTCTTGGCATGCTAGTATTTGGTCAATTGTTAGATAAATTTGGACCGCGTTTAGTATACGGGTGTTTCCTTCTATCATCTGCAATTTGTGTCTATCTCTTTCAATTTGCAACAACAATGCCTTCTATGATTATAGGCGGGGCAGTTGTCGGATTCTTTGTTAATGGTATGTTTGCAGGCTATGGTGCCATGATTACACGTCTCTATCCACATCATATTCGTTCAACAGCTAACAATCTTATCTTAAATGTTGGTCGTGCAATAGGTGGCTTTTCATCTGTTATCATCGGAATGATTCTAGACGTTTCAAATGTCTCTATGGTCATGCTTTTCTTAGCAGGTCTCTATATCGTTAGTTTCTTATCAATGCTAAGCATTAAGCAATTAAAACGTCAAAAATATCACACTAATTTAACACAATTAGATGTCAAACCAACTGATTGATATTACAAAACAGTATTCCTCAATTGAGCAATACTGTTTTCTTTATTTCATTAGATAACTATTCAGCTCAGGCATCACACTTTTAGCATCTTTCATACCAAGCTGATAAATACTATCAAGTTTATCCGGATTCTTCTCTAAGCGGCCAATAACCAAGCTTTTACTCGGCCTAATTGCAAATAGATCGCCTGTTTTTTCAAGGCTCATGACCTTTTCAAGGCTATTATTATACTGTTGGTACCGATTCGAGGCTGTCTTTACAAAATTAGGATATTTCCTATACAGAGTTTTATACAATCGTCCACTTGAAGGCTTTTTCTGATAATTGAGCGGCCTAGTCATCACAACAATCAACTTGTCAAATCCTAAACCACGGGCAAAATCAACGGGGATACTATCAGATAAACCACCATCTAAGTACTTTTTCCCCTGCCAATCAACCATCTTTGAGACTACTGGTAATGCTGAACTAGCACGTAAAATTTCCATTTGTTCAAAGACACTATCAATTTTAAAATATTCAGGTTTACCAGATGTCATCTCTGTAGCAACTGCGTAAAAATCAATACTTGATTTTTTAAATGCTTCATCGTCAAATACATCCAATTTCATAGGAACTTCATAATAGGTGAAATCTTTATTAACAAAATTCCCTGTTCGAAGCCATGATCTTAGACTCATATATTTAGGGTGGGATAAATACTTTTTATTGTATCGCAAAGCCCTCTCTCGTTGTCTAGATACAAAATTAACACCAAACAATGCACCCGCAGAGACAGATACGATACCATCTATTTTTATTCCTGCATCTAGAAAAGCATCTAAAACTCCAGCAGTATAAAGACCTCTCATTCCGCCACCCTCTAAAACTAAACCAACAGACAACATAGGCAATCACTTTCTAATATTGATATTTGATTAAAGTATAGCAAAATATAGCTGTTTTTTCTGAAAAAGAATATAAAGTTTAGATTATGTTAAATAAAAAGCCATGATAAACAACCGTCTAACATAGCCTTTTTGTTTTATAATTCTGCAACTTGGTACAACTCAAGTTCTGCTTGTGTTTCTGAGCCGAACATGTTGATCATTAATTTAACTTTGTTATTCTCAATCTCAACTACACGTCCTTCTTGTCCGATGAAAGCACCATCAATGATTTGAACAACATCACCTTCCTTGATATTAGTATCAAAGACATCAACGGTTTGTCCCATTGAGATGAGTATTGAACGAATCTCTTCTTCTAACAACGGTGTTGGTTTAGAGCGATTGCCGTGTGATCCAACAAATCCAGTAACGTTTGGAGTATTACGAACAACAAACCAGGCTTCATCAGTCATTACCATTTCCACAAGTACATAACCTGGGAAGCGATTTTCTTCAATTTCTTTTGTTTTCCCATTTTTCTCAACATTTACAGTTTGAGTAGGGATTTCCACACGCAAAATGTTGTCTAACATATTATAAGTTTGCGCACGTTGCAAGAGATTTTCCTTTACTTTATTTTCATAACCTGAGTAGGTTTGGAGTACAAACCAACCCTTATCAAAAGAATCTAACATAAGTTTTCCTTTCCTTAATAAAAAAGCCTTTTACGGCTTATTGGACTGCTATTTTCAATATATATTATAAAGAAAATAAAATAAGCTGTCAATTAAAGTACCGACTAAATCATTCTAAAATTCAAATAAAAAAGGCAAAGTTCTGATGAGGTTTGCCTTAAGATTTTGAAAGGATAGACCTTTCGGTTTATGTTTAAAAATAAATTTAATTTTTTTTATGCTTTAAAACTATCGTAATAAGACCTGCACTTAACATAACAATTAGTGATACAATTGCTAAGAGTGGACTTGCGGCTTCACCCGTTGATGGTAATTTTTTACTATACTTTTTGTTTTCAATAGCTTTTTTAGCCGCCAAGTTTCCGCTAGTATTAACCGATTTTTTGGTTGCTGGTTTGGCTTCTGGTTTAGCCTCTGGCTTAACGTCTGGTTTAACTTCTGGCTTAGCCTCTGGTTTGGCCTCTGGCTTAACGTCTGGTTTAACTTCTGGCTTAGCCTCTGGTTTGGCTTCTGGCTTAACGTCTGGTTTAACTTCTGGTTTAACTTCTGGTTTAGCCTCTGGTTTGGCTTCTGGCTTAGCCTCTGGTTTGGCCTCTGGCTTAGCCTCTGGTTTGGCCTCTGGCTTAACGTCTGGTTTAACTTTTTCGTAAACATATGTACGTACTTGTGCTCCTGCTGTGAAGACATTTAAAACAGCGCCTTCCGTTCTAACAAGTTTGTAACCCGCTACTTCTTTCGCTGAAGTGACAAAAGCTGCGCCTTCTTCTCCTTCGAAGTGACGTGACTTAGCTACTTCTTTTCCTTCTGTGTCTACATACTTAACATCGTATGTACCTTTAGCTACTGGTTTTGCTACTTTTTCGTAAACATATGTACGTACTTGTGCTCCTGCTGTGAAGACATTTGAAACAGCGCCTTCCGTTCTAACAAGTTTGTAACCCGCTACTTCTTTCGCTGAAATGACAAAAGCTGCGCCTTCTTCTCCTTCGAAGTGACGTGACTTAGCTACTTCTTTCCCTTCTGTGTCTACATACTTAACATCGTATGTACCTTTAGCTACTGGTTTTTTCTGAGTTTTTTCAATCTGTTCTTGTAAGGCTTTAAGATTAGCTAATAAAACTTTGGCTTTTCTAAATGCTTCCTGTGCATCCTTTAGTCCCTCAGCACCTACCCAAGGAGTTACTCCACCCCTATTTGTGAAGAGATTAGTATATGTACCAATGCTATCTTTGTAATGACTGTGTAAGAGATCTTTATGTTTTTGATAAATTTCATCAGCTTCAACCATCATTGTCAGACCAGTAACACTAAGCTCGTCAATCTTTTGACTAGCCTCTTCAGGGGTTACATCTGTTTTCTTTCTATTAATTTCATTATAAAATTGTTCTACTAAACGATCAACTTCATCTACACTAACAGCTTTATAAACCTTAGAACGATAGATATCAGCTAATGACTGAACTGACTGGTCAGACATGCTTGGATGAGTATTTATTTTAACATAAGCTCTATTTTTAGCCTCTGTCAACTGTTTGGGAATTGAAATAGCATTAATTGTATTGACTGATTTAGCTTCGATCCTGTTTATTGGTTTAGCATCAATTCCAACGCTCTCAGCAGACACTGTAGGAGTATTTACAATACCACTACATACTATAAACGCTGCCGACATTGACACTAAGCCGTAAGCAGACTTTCTCAAAAAGTATTTCACTTTTTTTTCGTTATTATTCATATTCGCTCCTTTATATAGTTAGTTAAAAATCCTAATTTATTAGGATAGGACCACGTTTATTTTAATTTAATTTGAGTTCCTTAACTAATTATATAACTTGGAGTTTTTTATTTCAACACTTTTTCTTTAATTTATTTACATTTTATTAAATTAAATAACTTTTATTTTAATATTCTTTGCTTAATAATCTAGTAAAAACAATCAAAAGATTATTTTTTTATAATTTAATCGGATATATATGTTATTTTCCACACAAAAAACCCTTAGTAAAATCTAAGGGTTTGGGTTGTTTCTATCTAAAATAATCTATTATTAAAATCGATTAATCAAGTCCATGACTCCTGCGGCTAACAGTTTGTCAAAGATGTAGATAACGATTGTGAAAAATACAGTGTATTCCAAGATGGAAATAAAATCTTTCCAACGTTGTTTTCGATTTGGCCAAGTAGTGTCACGCAATACTTGAAAAATCCCTTTGACAAACATTATCAGTTCTCCTTTTTGCAGTTTGTTACGCTATATCAACGCGTTTCTTTGTGTATTGTATACTTCTTACAATATTTACAAAATTTATTTACTTCTAGTCGTGTTGGCTTGGGGGTGCTACTTACTCCGATTGAGTAATTTCGGCTTCCGCATTCTGTACACGCTAGGCTTGCTTTCTTTTGTGCCATAACGCCTCCATAAATGCTATTTTAACATGATTTATATAATCCTGCAAGCTATCTAAAGTAGTCCTTTAGACTATTCCAAGCATCTTTTACCTTCTCTTGGAAATTTGAATCTTCCACCGCTCTAGAAATATCTTGTGCAGCCTTACTTGCCGAATCTTTTAAATCATTAATAATTGAGCGTGATTCTTGGTTCGTTGTATTACTAGCATCTTGTGCATTATAAACTGAACCAATACCGTTTTGGAAATAAGCATTCTCAATATGAGTAAAACTAGACCCCTTAGTATACGGTAGTATATATGAAGCTTGCGTGCTAAATATATTTGAAGCTGTACCTGCACTAGAATCTGTCAAATAATGGTGTTTATCTGTGTTCTTAAAGCCAACCCATTGACTAATAACGACATCAGGCGTATAGCCGACTACCCACTGGTCTCCAGATAAATTGGGGTTAAAATCTGTTTCGGTTGTTCCAGTTTTACCTGCCATTGTATAACCATAAACATTGGCATTAATAGCTGTACCGTTTGAGAATGTTCCTAACATCATACTAGTCATTTTACTAGCCACTGAGCGGCTAATAACTCGCTTAGGCTTATCTGTAAATTGCTTTACTAATTTTCCATTAGCTGTCTCAATTCGAGTAATCAAATGAGCGCGATGCATTATACCGTCATTTGCAAAAGTTGAGTAAGCTTGTGCCATTTCTAAAGGATTAGTGGTTACACTTCCACCTAGCGCCACTCCTAGCTCTTTGTTTGCTGATGACATATTTAGACCAAACTTCCTGCCATAAGTAAAAGCTTTATTGATTCCTAGTTTATCTAAAGTATAAACAGCAGGAATATTATAAGAATTAGCTAGTGCTTGATACATCGGGATACTTTCAGTCTCAATTCCACCATAGTTACTTGGTTTATAACCATGAAAATCTTGAACTTTATTAGGAAGTTCTTTATCTATTGACCATCCTGAAGCAATGGCTGGTGAATAAACAACTAAAGGTTTTATGGTTGAGGCTGGACTTCTCTTTGATTGAGTCGCGTAGTTAAAACTTCTAAACGGTGCATCTTTAGTACTTTGAACACGTCCAACTAAACCTCTTACACCACCAGTTTTTGGATCTAAAGCTACGCTAGCACCTTGGGCAGATTGACCATCATAGTCAGATACAGGGAAGAGACTAGTATCATCAAATGTTTTTTGCATTCCTGATTGATAATTTTGATCTAATGCAGTGTAAATCTTATAGCCATTATTGACAATATCTTTTTCTGAAATACCATAAGTATCAATGGCTTCATTGACAACAGCATCAAAATAGGATGGGTACCTGTAATCATTAATTTTACCAGCATAGGTATCTGCTAATCTATTTTTCATACCAATTGAAGCAGCTTCTTTAGCTTGAGACTTGGTTACTTTACCTGCATCAACCATAGCTGCCAAAACAGTATCTCTTCGGTTAGTTGCATTTTCAACAGAATAATAAGGATTATAAACTTCTGGTCCTTTAAGCATTCCAGCAAGTGTAGCAGCCTCATCTACTGTCAAATTAGCAGCACTGGTTCCAAAATATTTCCTACTAGCATCTTCCACACCCCAAACACCATTACCAAAATAAGAGTTATTAAGATACATGGTCAGAATCTCAGCCTTGCTATATTTCTTAGTCAATTCTAGCGCTAAAAAGAATTCACGCGCCTTGCGTTTAATCGTTTGATCCTGTGACAAGTAAGCATTTTTTGCTAATTGCTGGGTAATAGTTGAGCCTCCGCCAAATTTCCCAAGTGTAGCTACTGCCAAAAAAAATCGCTTAAAGTTTACACCATTATTTTCATAAAAAGTTCTATCTTCAGTTGCTATAACAGCATTTTTGAGATGATCAGAAATAGCGTTTAACTCTACATAAGTTCCCTTTTGTCCCGAAAGTTTTCCAGCGTATTCTTTATTCTTATCATAAATGGTGGTGGTTGTTTTTAGAGCACTCTGTAAATCACTAACTGTAGCAGTTTTAGAAAGATAAAAAAGATAGCTACCAAATATAAGAATAAAAGCCATTAAGGCGATAAAAAGCAACTTCCCAATACGATAGCGCCGCCAAAAACGACGGATAGGATTCTTAGGAGAAGGGAGGTAACGATCAACTTTTTGTAGCCATTCAGGTCGAGATTTAGCATTTTCCTTTTGGTGACGAATGCCTCGCTGATACTGGGATTTACTAGGTCGGGTAATATCATCAATATCATAGACTTCTTCGCCATCCAAATTGCTAGTTTCTTCTCTAGTTTCTTGTTCATTTTTTCTTGTCATTTCGTCGTTGTCTTCATCAACACGAAATAAGTCTATAAACTTATCAAATAATTTCATAGACTTATTATATCAATTTTCAATAAAATGCTATAATAAAACCATGTCATTTTCATTAAAAATTAGAAATCCATACGGTGAACATACCGTTAAAGAACTCCTTGAAGATTATTTTTTGATTCCACGTAAGATTAGACATTTTTTGCGTGTTAAAAAACATGTACTTATAAACAATGAATTCATTAATTGGCAAACTGTCGTCCAAGAAAATGATACTATTACCTTAATCTTTGATGATGAGGATTACCCTACTAAAAAAATTCCTCTGGGCAGAGCAGAGCTTATTGATTGTCTTTATGAGGATGAACATCTTATTATCGTTAATAAACCTGAAGGTATGAAAACTCACGGTAACCAACCAAATGAAATAGCACTGTTAAATCATGTATCTGCCTATTCTGGACAAACATGCTATGTTGTTCATCGCCTAGATATGGAGACCAGTGGAGCTGTTTTATTTGCTAAAAATCCATTTATACTTCCCCTTATCAATCAACGCTTAGAACGAAAAGAAATTTGGCGTGAATATTGGGCTTTAGTTGAAGGAAAATTTTCACCTAAGCATCAAGTTTTGAGAGACAAAATTGGACGGAACCGTCATGACAGACGTAAACGAATCATTGATTCTAAAAACGGTCAACATGCTATGACAATCATTGACGTTTTGAAGTATATCCAAAATAGTAGTCTCATAAAATGCCGACTGGAAACCGGAAGAACCCATCAAATTCGCGTTCACTTATCTCATCATGGACATCCCTTAATAGGAGACCCCCTCTACAACCCTTCTTCTAATAATGAAAGGTTAATGCTACACGCTCACCGATTGACTCTATCTCATCCATTAACTTGCGAAACTATTAGCGTAGAGGCCCCTTCATCTACTTTCGAGAAGATTTTAAACAATTATAAAAAAGGAGTTGGATAATAATTATCCAACTCCTTTTAATCATTATTGCTTAGTTAATGGCTTACTGAGTAGTGGTTTATGGTAATCAAATTCTCCATCACTAGATGTCTGCCAGATCACTGGGATGATCTTATTCCCTTCAATTTTTATTCCATAGGCGTATTTAACTTTAAGACCACCGATACCTCCTGTTACAAAAGTTGTAGTATCAGTACCTGATTCATATTGATAAAGGTAGAGCCCATTTCCCTTATCCTCCAACTTCGTAACTTTAGCAGAATGGTTACTTTCCTTAGATTTACTATCCTTGTAAACTTTTTTCTGAGTAACTTTACCATCCTTATCAAAAGTCATCGTTACTGTACCGTCCTCAACTTCACCTTTCCAACTTCCTACAAGGTTCTCTGGAAAAATGGAAACGGGATCAGCCTTAACTTTATTAGTTTCCTTAGCTACTGTGATATCTTTTTTACCATCATTAGAAATAAGGTAACTATTTCCCGATTTTTTCATAATAAAATTACCAGTTAAATTCTGAATAATGTGGCCATATGTTTTCTTATCAGGATCTGTTGATTTATCATAATTAAAATCATAATCGGCAGCAAAATTAACTTGATAACTTTCTTTCCCAACCTGTGTCATTTTATTAAGGACAATATTAGGAATAGTGAAATGGCTCGCTTTACGATTATCAGTTACAAATTTTGCTTTAATACTTTCTTTCAATCCTTTGTAAAAATCATTTTCGGCACCTTTTTCAAAAACTGTTCCTACAGTCTGAGGGTCTTGCCCAGTTGATACATAAAGTATCAATTGATTGAAAGCAGTTATCAATTTCTGTCCAGCTTCTTTTTCATTTAATAAACCATCAACATCTAATTTGATTGTCTGATTATCAGCGATAGAGATTAATTTTTGTTTATGAGAGGTTATCTCACCATCATTAAAAACCTTTTTGATATAAGCTTTTGAACCATCAGTCACTGGATAATTATCTACGGAATAGCTACCATCTTTTAATTTAGCAATACGATTATCACCAAAATAAAGATTACCATCCATAAGATTACTTGTTACTGTAAAAGATTTAAAAGCGACCGATAAATCAATAGTTTGGTTTTTACCATCATAATCTTTTTTGAGTTTAATCTCTTTTCCGTCACTAGTCCCTTCAAGGCTAGCAGTATAATGGGTTCTAGGTAAACGTTCCACCGTTACTGAAAAATGATCTGAATTGCTTGTCGCGACCTTTTTTTGATTCAACAAAACATCCAATTTAGGAACATTGGTTTTCAAGGTCAAAGACATAGGCTTATTAGCAATTCGATAATCAGGGAATATACCTAAGCGACTACCTACACGCTTTAGATACATTGAATCATTTTTGTTTCCTTCTTTTATTTCCTGCCCTAATTTACGTGCCTCACTTTTAGACAAGGGCTCAAAATTAGCGTAATTGGCCTCATCATTTGTGATAGATTCTCCCGTATCTGACCAAACCATGTATTCTTTAATATTATCAAACGCTTGACCTGACGTACGAGAACGTGCTGCTACAAAACGACTAAGTACTTGTCCCTTTGAAAAATAAAAGAATCCTAGACTCAGAAGTGATACTAAAACTATACCAAAAATAACTAAGCACACTTTAACAACTTTTTTCTTAAAAAAATCAAACATACCTTATCCTCTCATTCACTTTATATTAAAGTAAATTGCTTAAAGAAAAGTTACAACACTGATAAAACAGCTGTATTTGTACTTGTAACCGCTATTTTTCTATTATAACAAAACGAAAAAAGGATTGAAACCATAATCCGATTTCAACCTCTAAAATTTTTGTCTATGATTATACCAAGTCCTGCAAGAAGCTCTCTCCAATCATCGCAGTATCAACACCAAAG